>ERZ827108.16-NODE-16-length-292643-cov-8.263316_pt1 | contig 292643 bp, 263 predicted proteins | sample MGYA00519921_ERZ827108 | MGnify/ENA primary metagenome ERZ827108 (study PRJEB31778, sample SAMEA3449258) | human gut metagenome | biome: human gut; feature: human-associated habitat; material: faeces | place: United Kingdom | collected 2010/2012 ... | reverse complement strand
TACAGGTAGGTCTTTCCTTCCAGAGCCATGACCCCTCTCAGCGTTCGCAGGGCTTCTTAACCCTTGCCGGCGGGCTTGTGATTACCTTTGCCAAGGAAATCCTCGATCTCATCACCGCCTGATTGTATATTTTCAGCCGGGGAGCAACCGTCGCCGGTCGTTCCCCCTCGTTTTCTTCAAGGAGGTGACCAGGCGGAAACTGGATTATTGATAACTTAAATTCGGCGCTGGAAACATGGAATGATAAGCTGGCGGAAATCTGGACACTGCTCACCCAAGATCCCGCGACCTTCAAAGGCGGTGGAATCTGGCAGGTCATGCTGGACATCAACGGGGCCTTGAAAGCCATCGGGTACGGGCTGCTGGTCCTGTTTTTCGCAGTCGGCGTCGTCAAGACCTGTTCGAGCTTTGCCGACCTGAAGCGCCCGGAGGCTGCTTTCAAGATATTCATTCGCTTTGTGCTGGCAAAGGCGGCGGTGGGATACGGTCTCGACCTGATGCTGGCTGTTTTCGGGATCATTCAAGGGATGGTGGCCACCATCATCTCACAGTCCGGCCTGTCGGGAAGCAGCGGAGCGACGCTCCCGCAGGAGATTATCGACAAGATCAATACCGTGGGCTTTTGGGACAGCATCCCCCTGTGGGCAGTCACCCTGCTGGGCAGCCTGTTCATCACGGTGCTGGCGTTCATTATGATCCTAACGGTGTATAGTCGGATGTTCAAATTGTACATGTATACGGCTATCGCCCCAATTCCCATGTCCAGTTTCGCAGGGGAACCCACCAGCAATGTTGGGAAAAACTTCCTGCGTTCCTATGCAGGCGTTTGCCTCGAAGGGGCGATTATTGCGCTTGCCTGCATCATCTTCTCGATTATGGCTGCCTCTCCGCCGGCGGTCGATCCCGACGTCTCGGCGGTTACCGCCGTATGGAGCTACGTGGGCGAGCTGATCTTTAACCTGCTTGTTCTGGTCGGCGCCGTGCGAATGAGCGACCGGATCGTCAAGGAGCTGTTGGGGCTGTAACACATCCAAAAAGCGAACAGGCCCTGCGGAAAACCGCAGAACCTGTTCGTTCATTCATGATCTAATATCCATTGCAGCAACCCCTGCCGGTCAATTTGACCGGCAGCGACGGATAGAACAATATCAATCAATTCCTGTTGTTCATAACGGAGCTCGATCCCATTCACCGCCAGGAAAACCAGCATGGTATGCGCGCCGATACGCTTATTCCCATCCACAAAGGGATGATTGCGTATCAGGCCAAAGCCAAGCTGTGCCGCTTTGGCCTGCAGAGACGGATACACCGGTTCTCCGCCGAACGTTTGAAACGGTGCGGCCAATGCGGATTCCAGCAGCCCTTCGTCCCGAATCCCGTCGATGCCTCCGAATTCCCGGATTAGCGCGGAATGCAAAGCCGTCACCTGATTTTTGGATAAGGTTTTCATTTGGCCAACTCCTCATAAGCGCGGCGGTTCTTGGCGATCAGCCGCTTGGATACGGCCAGAATATCCTCGTCTTCCGCAAGCTGCTCCTGCTCTGCCTGGCTGAATTCCAACAGCACATACCGCGGGACATTGTTCTTTAAGATCACGGCTGCGCCGTTTTCGTCCACCAAGCGCGCAACACGGGAAAAGTTCTGATTTGCTTCTGTAATGGAAACAAGATTCTTTGTGTTCACTGTCATTTGTAACACCTCCTACTTCTATTATACTCAAAAATAGGATAAATTCAACCTATTTTTAAAGGAGCTGGTTTTTTATCGAAGTCAAAGTGCCAAAGGAAATCCGGGATTATCAGGAGTCCATCTTCTTCGGGCTCTCTGCCCGGCAGTTCATCTGTTCTCTGCTGGCTGTAGGCGTGGCGGTTGGACTGTACTTCGGCCTGCGTCCGCTGGTCGGCAGCGAGGAAGTGGGCTGGATGTGCATTCTCGGGGCCGCTCCCTTTGCAGCCTGCGGCTTTTTCAAATACCACGGCATGACCGCCGAACAGGCGGCTTGGGCCTGGTTCAAGTCGGAATTTCTCTATCCCAAAAAGCTGGTGTTTAAATCCGACAATCTCTACTTCGACGCCATGAAGGACGCCATCGCTGAAGGAGAGAAGCTTCCCCGCAAGCGGAAAGGCCGAAATTCCCAGCCATCGGCTGAGAAAGAACCGTAATCTCAAAAATCTCTCAGAAAAGGAAGGATGCCTATAAGTAAAACGCTCAGCAAAGCGGCGAAAGCAGAAAAAGAGAAATTTACGATTCCAAAGTCCGTACAGGACGCTATTCCCATCCAGCGAATCTGGCCGGATGGGATTTTCCAAATCGGGAGTCGGTTTTCCAAAACCTTCTCCTTTACCGATATCAATTACAGCATCGCCAGCAAAGACGACAAAACGGCGATGTTTCTCGACTATGCCGAGCTACTCAACGCGCTGGACTCCGGCGCTTCCGCCAAGATCACCATCAACAACCGGAAGGTCAACAAGGCAGAGTTTGAGAAATCCCTGCTGCTTCCGATGAAAGAAGATGGGCTGGATCCCTACCGGAAAGAGTACAACGAGATGCTGCTTTCCACAGTCACCGGCGTGAGCAGCAGTGTCGTGCAGGACCGCTACATCACCATCACTGTGGCGAAGCGGAATATCGATGAAGCCCGCACCTATTTCTCCCGTGTGGGCACAGACCTCATCACCCACCTTGCCCAGCTTTCCTCCATAGGGCGGAAACTGGACATTGCGTCGCGCTTGCAGATCTTCCGGGACTTTTTCAAGAGCAATGAGCCTGCCGCTTTTGCCTTTGACCTGAAAGAGCACATGCAAAAAGGGCACAGCTTCAAGGATTGGCTGTGCCCCGACAGCATGGAGTTTCACAAAGACCATTTTCGTCTCAACGACCGCTGGGGCCGCGTCCTCTATCTGCAGGATTACGCTTCCTACATCAAGGATTCCATGATTGCAGAGCTCTGCGACATGGATCGCAGCCTCATGCTTTCCATTGATATTCTGACGGTTCCCACCGACGAAGCGGTGCAGGGAATCCAGAACAAGCTCCTGGGTGTAGAGACGAACGCGGCAAACTGGCAGCGCAAGCAGAACGCCGCCAACAACTTTTCGGCTGTTCTCCCTTACGATATGGAGCAGCAGCGGAAAGAGACGAAGGAACTGCTCGATGACTTAACAAACCGCGACCAGCGCATGATGTTCGGCCTTGTGACCATGGTTCATCTGGCCGATTCCAAGGAGCAGCTGGACAGCGATACCGAAACGATCCTCACCACAGCGCGCAAGCACCTGTGCCAGATGAGCGTTCTCCGCTGGCAGCAAAAGGACGGTCTGGACACGGTTTTGCCCTACGGTTTGCGGCGGATCACCGCGCTGCGCACCCTGACCACGGAAAGCACCGCGGTGCTGATTCCCTTCCGGGCGCAGGAGATCCTTCAGGCCGGGGGTATCTACTACGGGCAAAACGCAGTTTCCAAGAACATGATCGTGGTGGATCGCCGTAAGCTCTTAAACGGAAACAGCTTTCGCCTCGGCGTTTCCGGTTCCGGCAAGTCCTTCTCCGCCAAGGAAGAAATCGTCAGCATCGCCCTTTCCACCAACGACGATATCCTGATTCTGGATCCGGAATCTGAATTCGGCTTCCTTGTCGAGGCCCTCGGCGGTGAAGTGATCCGGGTATCCGCCTCTTCGGACACCCACCTGAACGCCATGGATATGGACAAGGCCTACGGCGACGAACGCAACCCGCTGATCGAAAAGTCCGAATTCATCCTCTCCTTGTTCGAGCAGCTGGTAGGCGCCGGCAACGTGAGCGCAAAGGAGAAGTCCATCCTCGACCGATGCACCTATGACGTGTACCGGGAATACATGATCAATAACTATCAGGGCGAGGCGCCTACCCTGAAAGATCTGTATCACACCCTTTTAAAGCAGCCGGAGCCGGAAGCCAGAGGGCTGGCGCTTTCCTCCGAACTGTTCATCACCGGCAGTTTGAACACTTTTGCCCAGCGCACCAATGTGGATACCAAAGCCCGGATCATCGCCTACGATATCCGGGAGCTTGGCGAGCAGCTCATGCCCATCGGCATGCTGGTCACGCTGGACGCCATCTTCAACCGTGTGATCCAGAACTGGAAGAAAGGAAAAACCACATGGGTCTTTGCCGATGAATTTTACCTTTTGTTCCGGTATGCGTACAGCGCCGATTTCTTCTACAAGCTGTGGAAGCGCATCCGCAAATACAACGGCCTCGTGACAGGGCTGACGCAGAACGTCGAGGAGCTTCTCCGTTCCGATACCGCCCGTCTCATGCTGGCCAACAGCGAATTCCTCATTCTCCTGAATCAATCCGCCACCGATCGGGACGAGCTGGCCGGGCTTCTGCATATTTCTGAAAACCAGCTCAGCTACATCACCAATGTGGCGGCCGGCTGCGGCCTGATCCGCTGCGCCGGAAACATTGTGCCATTCGAAAACAGCTTCCCCCGCAACACGCGTCTGTACCAGTTGATGACCACCAAGCCGGATGAAGTGCTGAGAGGGGCGTAACCATAGATGAAATTATATTGCAACAGGGGGCCGCCTTCGGCCCCCTGCATTTTTATTTGGAGGTATGCTATTGAAAGAAATCAAAACAAAAGCTGAAGACGTAAAGCCGAAACTGATGGAGCATGCAGCTAAAGCCCCGAAAACCGCCGCGAAAGACCTGTGGCTGAAATTCAAAGAAAAATCCATATCTGAAATAAAAGAGACGCCATTCGCCGGCCAGCGTGGAGAATCCTCAAACGCTCCCGCCAACAATGCCGGAGATCAGATGCTGTCCGGTGCGGAGACCACTGCTAGGGAAGGTGCAAGCCTGACCTACCGTGGTGGAAAAAAGCTGGCGCAGGCCACAACCCGGAAAATCAAGGAGAAGCAGGAATTTTCCCGCACGCTTTCCGAAGCGAAACATACGACCGGCAAAACGATGGACGCCGCGCAAAGCGCTGCCTCTAAAATTCGGACAAAGCATGCGGCATTCCGGGCCGTCAAGGGCAAACCGCAAAAGGTCGTAAAAACCGCCGGCCGATCCGTGAAAAGCTTAAAGCAGAGCGTCAAGGGGATTAAGACAGCGCAGCGCTCGTCAAAAGCCGCGCAGCAGGCGGCTAAGACGGCGCAAAAAACAGCGCAGGCCACTGCAAAATCGGTCAAGGCGTCCGCCCAGGCCGCCAAAGCTGCAGCGAAAGCGACGGTGACGGGCGTAAAGGCGGCGATCCATGCAACTGTGACGGCGGTCAAAACTACGATCGCCGCAGTGAAAGGTTTGATCGCCGCCATCGCTGCCGGTGGATGGGTGGCTGTGGTCATTATCCTTCTGATCTGCCTGATCGCTCTGGTTGTGGGTTCCTGCTTTGGTATCTTTTTCAGCGGCGAGGATTCCGGGAACGACATGACCATGCCGTCCGTCGTGCAGGAAATCAGTCTGGATTACCAGAATCGACTGAACGAGACGGAATCCGCTCAGAGCTACGATGTGCTGGAGATTTCCGGTTCCCGCGCCGTATGGCCGGAGGTGCTTGCCGTTTATTCCGTGAAAACCGCCACCGATCCGACAGGCGCGCAGGAGGTAGCCACCATGGACGAGGCTAAAAAGAAGATTCTGACAGATATCTTCTGGCAGATGAATATGATCTCGTCCAAAATGGATACCAAGACCGAAAAAGTGATTGTGAAGACAGATGATGGAAACGGCAATATTACAGAGACGGAATCCACCGTTACCCGCAAGTACCTGCACATTACCGTCGATCACAAGACGGCTCTGGAAATGGCCGATGAATATGGATTCGATGAAGATCAACGCCGCCAGCTTGCCGAACTTTTATCCGATGAAAACAAAGAACTCTGGACACAGGTCCTCTATAGGATCACCGGTGGTGGCAGCGACATCGTATCGGTGGCGCTTTCGCAGGTTGGCAATGTTGGCGGCTACCCATATTGGAAATGGTATGGTTTTGAGACACGAGTGGAATGGTGTGCTTGTTTTGTTTCTTGGTGCGCCAATGAATGCGGGTACATAAGTTCTGGTATCATCCCAAAGTTTGCTGGTTGTACCAGCGGCGGCATGGCCTGGTTTAAGGAGCACGGCCAGTGGAAGGAGCAGGACTACATCCCGAATCCCGGGGATATCATTTTCTTTGACTGGGCCTCGAACGGTCTGGCCGGCGACGCCGATCACGTTGGCATTGTCGAGAAAGTGGAGAACGGAAGAATTTATACGATTGAGGGCAACTCCGATGATTCCGTCCGCCAAAACAGCTATCCTGTGGGGTATTTGGAAATCAGAGGATTTGGGTGCCCATCATATTGAGATAAAAGCGCATTTTTTGCAAATCAATCCGATAATCCCCCCCGCTTCTCAAAAGCGGTATCGAAATATCTCTTCGAGAAGAGCTGTTCTGCCAAAGATGCATTGTCGCAAATTTATATCAATCAAAAGTTACAATTTCTTGCAATGCCTCGTATTCCATTGGACAAGTATCATTTGGCGAGTCTGCCAATCGAATTTCGTACATAACACTCTTATGTTCTTTGAACAATCCGTTTTTACTTATCCTAATGGTATAGTATGTATCATCGCTGTCTCTGCTCACTTTATACTTTACAAGAGGATCTGTAATCAGCTCAGCGTTATCTCTTACAAATTCTGAACTGTATACTTCCGTTGAGTCATAGGAAAGGGAATGGTATTCTGTACTTTTCGCGTTAATGGGAATCAAAATATTCACAAAAAAAGATATCGAAAAGAAATTGGAATCCAACCATCGAATTTTTATCTTTTTACCCTCATTTATCCATTTATGATTAATTGCATTATTTATGCGGCACTGTATAATTACATCCTCTTGTGAACCAAATCTATAATTTAATTCCGGGAACCTTTTGTATGGGACCCACTCTGTAAATCCAGTTTTCAAAACTTTTCGCTCACGGAAGCAGGGGGAAAGATCTGAAAACACGGCAATTTTATGGTTTTTTATGTACTCATATCTTGCCAGATCCAAATTTTGAATTCTATGTTGTGGTGGTCCTACGATTATATTCGAAGGTGTTTTCACACCTCCATTCACTTCAACTTTTTCAGGAATGGTTTCCAGAACATCCGGATACTTTCTTTCTGCATTTTGTAGTGTTAGATTGTAATACCCATTGATATCAAAATTTTTAAACGCAAATAGGTTTCGCAAACTCCTCAATACACGGCTAATCTTAAATAATACTCTGCACTCACGCGCTAGCTGAACGACTTCACAAAAATCCCCAACATATTTGTATTCGAGGTAATACGCTAACTCAAAGTAGTTTCTAAATGCAGGGAATCCCGCCAACACTCCAATGTCTTCATTATCAAGAAAAGTTTTTGCAAACATGTGCAGCAATAGATAGTCCTGTGTAGGTGCAGTGATCTCCATATCTGAAATTCGAATTTGCCTTGTATACTTCCGCCAATCAAGGACTGTCTCGCTTATCTCGCCACTACCTGTTTTAAGCTCAATCGTTGGTTTCCAATTTCCATCCGACGGAATCATTTTATACTCATAAAAATTCTCGTTGTAATCAAGCACAGGCTCCATGCTTTCAACATGATTTTCTTGATTATAACCCATAGATTTGAGTAGGCAAAAAGCTTTACTAATATTCTCCCTGCTCATCAACACATCAATATCGCCAGCATCTCTTAAATGGACATTTCCATATATCTGTAGCGCCAGTGGATATCCTTTAAGCAAGCAATACTCTATTTCATTCTTTCCCAATAGAGAAATCATCATACGAAGCGAGCTCATATACTTATCATGATGATCTGTAAATCTATTTGTATACAACTTAATATATCGGTTATGGGGAAGTTGACGGCTCAACTCTTTACAGGTTAAAGCAACCAGTTGATGTGATGATGCAATCCTGAGAAATTCAGGGACATCTTTTTCTTCTATCAGAACATCAGACTTTTCCAGCTTATTTTCAAACAAGGAGCGAAAAAAGTTGAAAAAAGACTCATTCATATTAACATTCATGTTATGCTTATACCTCTCAATAAAGCTTTTTCTCTGATTTCAGCTTTTGACTTAACCCTAATAATTCTACCAAAGCAATACATGCTCCGTTATTATTGTTATCTTCAGCTGTTATATATCGCGCTTTTCTTTTTACATTGTCTGCCGCATTCTTCATGCAAATGCCCATCAAAGAATTTTGCAGCATATTAATATCGTTCACACCATCTCCTATAGAGATAATTTTTTTAGTCGAAAGACCTTCATGCTCACATACTTTTCTCAATGCATTCCACTTATCAACATTGCCAACGGAAATATCAACGATTTCACTATGAGATTTCCAGGGATACACTTCGATCTTGTCTGTGATAACATCTTTTTTGAGATATTCCAGCAATGCACCTACTTCACTCTTTTTGTCGTCTTTAACCGAAAGCACAATTCTATGTATCTCTTTCCCCCTCATTTCGTCCACGGTCATTCGTGTGTGGGGAAGATCATCATCAACCAACATTTGTTATAAATACTGATTCCTCGTGTTTAGGAAATACGTATGTGCTCCGGAAGAAATAATGACATTCTCTATTACATTGCTTACTTTTTTATCCAAGAAAATTTTACAAATATTTAGATTTGGAGCAATCTCTAGAGGCTTACTATATAAAACCTCTTTTGTTCTTGGATTGTAGATGAACGCACCATTAAAGCAAATCATCATTGTTTCTAATTCAAGCAATCGATAATATCGATAGGCATCAGAAATAGATCTCCCGGTTGCAATACATATGTAATGATGTTTCTTTTCTTCTTTAATCAGTTCTACAAATAACGGGGACATTTGATAAGTATTGGTAATCGTTGTTCCATCCAAATCAAACGCCAGCATATCATAGCTCATCGTGTATAACTACTCCTTTTCATGGTCGTACAAGACCCCCAAAATAAGTTGATAAACCAATATGGTACCGTTCGTACAGACAGCATAATCAGTAAAATGACACTTGAGAAAACAGATAGCGGCAAAGCTTTCAGGAATAATCCCGTCCAGCGCCAAATATAAGTGTTTTTCGTCTCAAGTCTATTTCCGAGAATATTAATTCTCGCCATTTTCATGTCTCGGGGATCTGGTGCGGTAATAGAGGAAACATTGGCACCCCCACATCCGGCAAAAAAGCTCTGATAAAAAACGCCCTTGCTGGATAATAGTACGTTTTTAGTAAGCGAACTTCATAATCAAGCAGTTTATCGTAACCTAACCGTGTTTCTTAATCACCACAAGGTTTTGTAGGTAAGCTGTTTTGCTTTTTCAACCAGAGTATTCGGCGATTATATCTGTTTCCCTGGACATCTAAGATGATTTTTTCATAAAGTCTGACTTTAGGGTTGTGTATTCTTTGAACGGCCTTTAAAGTGTCAACATCCCATTCTCGCAGTTTCCCCCTTTGTTTTAATGAGAACTACCTCAAACTCCGAAGTATTTATGTACTTACTAACCAGAGAATCGTATACTCCCTCGCAGCCGCACACGATACAAGTTTCCTTTTCTACGGACACTGCACCTTGAGCATCCTGCCATACCTCATTTGTTAATGATTTTCTAGTAATCTGAATTCCCGTATTTCTCGAAGCATCCTTGGAAAAAACTGTAGAAAGATACTTCATGTCAAAATAAACGATCGAATCCGCATGAAGTTCATAGGCCACAGTAATATCCATCAACTCAGGTATATTCCTATACGCATTCACCGTTATTCCGGCCAGACTTCTTCTTTTTTCTATTGAGGCAGATTCTGGAAACAGCGACATATACTTATCCACATCTATGACCTGCATATTTGCTTCGCCATAATGCTTAACTATTATATCATCTAATACAATATCTGCAGGTGATGATTTGTAGCTTAATGTTACAATTTGTCCACGTTTATGGCTTTGCCGTATTTCATCACTGTCGTCAGCTATTTTTTCAATCCTACTTAATAGCGATACATTAATCAGAATTCTGTCATTCTCCTGAACCGCTTGATCTATATAGCTTTTCACAGCCCGTATGCAGCTATAGCCACCCACAATTAACCTATTTTTTTTCATGAATTTTCTCCGAAAATATTTTTTGATATATTATTGCATCAGGTTTCCATAAGAATGCCCGATCAAAATGAATTATTAGCGTCCCCATATCCATTCCCAGGCAAGAGGTAATCTCTTTGTGTATGTTGTGTAACAGGTAGACATCAAGCAAGTTAAACTGCACCATATTTGAGACAGAATAACTACAGATACACGAAACTCTTTCTTCTGGGTCCAAATAAAAATGAATATACGTCAAGCATTTGGGTGAACCATTTATTCCGGCATCTTCATCTGGCTTGGCAATGGCAATCATCGCTCTAGAAAACACATCGCCATGCTCTAAAACCTCTTGCGCAAGCGCAAATTGATTCACATTCTTTTCCCCATGCTTATATATCCTCTTTATTTCAATTCCTCCATTTTCGAATTTATATCGAGCAGGATAAACACGAGAAAACAGTTTGCTCAACAAACATTCTGCTGGCATTTCCTCTTGGGTAAAATTCTCAATCACATATGTAATATTATCGGTACATACACAATCTCTCTGATACATAACCCCATCTTTACCGTTCTCTAAAAGATGGCGCATCGCTATCTTCCAGCATTCATTTGGGTTATTTGATCGGATCTCCAATCTGAATCACTCCCCGATGTTAATCTGAATATCCGTCGGCTGCACAATTTTTTCATCATGGGTGACGACGATCAGGATGCGGTTTTTGCACTGATTTCGAATTGACTCCATGATCGGGCCTTTTGTTTTGTTGTCCAACGAGGCTGTCGGCTCATCGAAAATCAGAACGGATGCATTCGACAGCAATGCACGCGCAATGCCCATTCGTTTTTTCTCTCCATCCGAAAAGGCTACTGTCTCGCTGCTCACGATCGTATCCAAGCCTTCCGGGAGCTTTTCAATCAGCTTATCCAGCTCCAGCAAGCTCAATGTTTCGATAATTTCATCGTCGGTGTGATTTGCACCGGAAAGAAGCAGATTATCCCGTATCGAGCATGCCAGAAATTCCGTGCTCTGGCTTGCAACAGAAACCTGCTCGCGGAAGCTGCGTTCATCGTAACTTTCAATGTCGTTTCCATTGATTTTGATTTCACCCGCTGTTGGTTTTTCAAATCTCAGCAGCAATTTGAGCAGCGATGTCTTGCCTGATCCTGAGTTGCCGCGGATGACAACCGTATCGCCGGAAGCAAACCGATAGGAAAGATGGTCGAATAAGCATTTTCCGGTCTCTTCATACTGGAACTTAACATCATCCAATTCCAGCGAAGTGACGTTTCCACACTTTCTTCCAGCTTCCTCCTGATTCCGTTCCGGCAGCAGCAGAATGTCGTCCATGCGCTTTTGATTGCCAATGGATACAAACAGGCTGATAAACCATCTCTGGATTCCAAAGAAAACCGGGGTAAGCCACAAAATGTACGCATTCATTGCGTATATGTCGCCAACCAGCATCTCGCCCGACTGAACCCCTCTCTGCGAAAACACAAGCAGAATGACGATCCGGATAATCTCACAAAGCGCCGTCTGTATATCGGCCAACGCGTTCATCGAAAACATCTTATTTACAGCTTTGGTGTAGTGCTTCTGCCAGGTGGACTCCGATTGCTCAACGTATTCCCCTAATCCGAGAACACGCAAATACGCGCTCGAATAAATCGAATCCGAGGCGATAGAGTTGCCTTCAATCAGCGCTTCGTTCTTTTGCCGGTTGGCTGTTTCCACAGGCTTTTTCAGGAGCTGCGCGCCAAAAATCTGGAAAATGGAAACGGCGATCAGCAGTATTGCGATGGGGGCGTTGATCTGAGCCATGAATATGAAGCCCACAACGATGGTGGTTGTGTACCAAACCAAGTTGCTCAGCGTGGAGAAGTAGAAATCTGCAATAACAAGAGAACCGTGGATGATTTTATTATAGATCTCCTGATGCGAGGTTTCTGAAACCCAGCGCGTAGGCTGCTGAACTACCTTTTTAATGGTATCGAGCCGGATTTCCTTAATGATATCATATACAAAACGACTCAACCATGTATCAAGAACATACAGAACCAGAACGATCAACGGACACAAAACATAGAGAACGCCGTAAACAGCGGTATTGGCAGACTGTGCCTGGTCGCCTGTTACGCTGTTGATCAGTCTCTGGAGCATCATTGTCGGGAGCAGCATGAGCGTACTTCTGACTACGCCGGAAAGGATAGACAGAATTACTTTCGGAATATGGCATCTTGCTTTATGGAAAAACAGCTCTAAATATACATCTCTACGCTTCATTAAGTTCACCCCACACTTTTGAAATTTCATCATATGTTCCACTGGCGACTACACGGCCATCATCAAACAGAATGATATGGTCCATGCGGTCGATGTACTTCAGGTTATGTGTAATCAATACAAGCGTCTGGTCCATTTCAAGGAGATAGGACATGACCTTTTCGACCGCATGATCATCAAGCCCGGTCGTCACTTCATCCAGCAGGAAAAAGTTTCGGTTCACAGACAGGCCCCTTGCAAGGCCGACCAGCTTTTGCTGCCCGCCGGAGAGCTGCACGCCCGTAGGCCCGATAACCGTATCGTATCCATTGGGCAGGTTCATGGCCAGCTTATCCATCCCAAAGCTTTCGATCACCTGCGCCAGCACCCCGCTGTTGACTTCACCCAGCCGCAGGTTGTTCCGAAGCGTGTCATTCACCAAATATGTAGTGCTCGGGATCGAGGAAACGCTTTTCAGCAATGTCCCCCGATTGGACTCCGTGATCCGCTCCCCGCCCACAAACAAACTGCCTTCTGTGCCTGTCAGCAAACCGGATAGCAGACTCATGGTCGTGCTTTTGCCGCTTCCGGTTTTTCCGACAATCGCAGTTTTCTTTTTATACGGGATAGTGAAAGACACGTTGGAAAGGATATTCACATCGTTGATTCTGTAACTTACGTTGTTGAAGGAAATATCCCCATGCAGCAGATTTTCGCTTACTTCCATTTGCTGCTCGTCTTTTTCGCAGAGCACCTCGTCGATCTCTTTGATCTTAAACCATGTCTTTTTGATGGAGAGATAGATATCGCCAAAATTCTGGATCGGAACGCAGAGGGTCGAAACCAGGCTGACAGCCGTTACAAGCTGGCCGGCCGTAATTGTTCCCGAGGCAAAGCTCGGGATGCTGATGCAAACAATCAGAACCGGGGCAACCGAATTGATGACGCGGGTCAGCGTTTTATAAAAATTGAGGCATATCTTCGACCTTACGGTCGTTTCATTGAACGTATTGTTCTCCTGCTCGAAAGCGTGGATCCGGTCGCCAATTCTCCCGAAGGATTTAAGAAGCGTAAAGTGGTCGACCAAGTCGAAGAAGACACGCGTAAGCCTTTTTTCACTTTCCCGAATGTTGTTGGAATAGCGCTCGCTCATTTTGCCTATCGGCTTCGCTATGATCACGGAAAAAGCATAGATAAACGCAGCGGTAAAAGGATAAATGATATTGATCGAGCCAAGTTCCACGGCTGCCAGCAGACCCGTGGTTAAGCTAATGATAAAACGAATGATTCTCTCGATGGAGAATTCCTGAATATCATAGATATCTTTGCTGCAGATTTGGAAAAGGCCTGTCGGATTTCTCTTTAAAAAAGAGGGATAATTCATCGTGTGAAATTTGCGTATCAACGCGTGATGCAGACTGGTCACAAAGTTGCACGACAAGCGCGTGAGAAAAAACGACAGGAGTATTTTGTCCAAAAAATACGTCAGGGCCGTAATTACAATAAGTGCCAAGAGAGAACGGATAAAAACCGAGGTGATTTGCATGCGGTCGATCACAGCGCCAAATTGAACGGACATCTGGACATTCATCAAGGAAAGAAGCGGCATCACAACCGCAATTCCTATAACGAGCGTGACATTCTTTTTATTTATAAGAAGCTTTTTCATACAGATGGTTCCTCCAATAATTTCTGATAAACTTTAGAAACCGCATCGTCCAACGTCTTGTTGTTCTCAATGACCTCCCATCCATTTTCCTTGGCCAAGTTATGGTATAACCGATTTACTCGCTTCAACGAAAAGATGTTTTCCGTTTCCTTGACAACCGGCCTACTGCTCAATCTTCTTTGAACAATATCCATTTCTGCCGAAATTAAAAAAACGATATCTGGTTTATAGCATAAAGCCAAGCATTCATTAATAAAATCATTCCAAACGAACCATGTTTTGTCATATACTTCCTGACACATTGTCCATCGATCAACCAGAACATAATCAAAAGAGCTATACGCTTCCTTGATCTTCTCCGACGTCTTCAAGAGATCCAATGCTAACGCTTCCGCAATTTTTTGATTAAGTTCTCGTTGCTGCTGTTTGTCCTTCTGGCTATAAGTATCTCTAATCATTCTCAACACTTTAGCTATTTCAGTATCCCCGGACTCTGGCTTGATTTTAGCAACCTTCTTCCCTCGCTCAACAAGAATACTATAGATAGAGTTAAGGATACTAGTTTTACCTACACCATCCATCCCTACGAATGCAATTAGTTTCATAATATCAACCTACTGCTGTAACCACAGTGCTCCCCTTTACATATTTGTGCGTCCTTCGATCCCTAAATCTGAAACTGTCTGGTAACCGTCAAGATAGAGCCCAATAATATCTGTCCTTCCAACACCACAATACATCGCGATACTTTATCTTAACAAAGCCTTCACCCTAAGCAACTAGGAAGAGATCAAAAGGATATGATATGGTTGTATATTGGCTTTGAGACTTCATTTTTCCAACGGACAACTCCGCCCACAAGATATTCAAATTCTTGGAGGGATATATCTCCAAAAATGAACTTACCAAATTGAAAAATTTCATAATCCGGGTGTTTGCGAAGAAAAACTTCGAGACTATTTATCATGGAATCCCGATATTGATTTGTGCCCCGTTTATGTGCAATATGATAATTCTTCGCCATATCATTTAATACAAATTGGTAGCCTGACTTGAATAGACGATATCCAAACTCAAAATGTTCGAATCCCCATCCCTGAAAATCCTCATCAAATTTTTGAGCTGTAGTCTTACTAATAGACATATTACCAGAAAGAGTTGAAATCCAGGGAACCGCACTCATACATTCGCCATCCGCATCAAATAGATTCCGAATAGTAGAATAATAAGTTGCCGGACGAATTATTTGTTTCTTAGATAGATCATAGGGGGATTTCGATATGTTTTCATAAACCCCGCCAATACATACTATCTTTGGAACAAGCTTCTTTCTATGGAAATCAAGGTGTCTTTGCAGAAAGTCAGCACAAGGATATCTATCTGCATCACAAAATACAATAATTTCCCCCGTATTCTTTTCTATGCCTACATTACGAGAGTAACTCCGTCCTCTATTTATTGCGTTTTTTATGTAGATGACATCCATTTTATCCTTGAAATTATCAACGACCGTATCACAAGGTTCGTCAGAACAATCATCAACCACAATAAGTTCAAAGCTTTCATCTACAATCTGCCTTGAAAAGAAATCCAAAGTAAGCTGCAACTGTCGTTTCTGATTATATACTGGAACAACAACACTAATCATCGTCTCTCCCCATTTCATTGTATGAAACTCCAACAGCATGAAGGATTAACGCAAACACCGCTAATCCTCGAAACAAATCTCGACATGGTGCCAGGAGTACTTCTTTGTATGTAATCTGAACGTCTGCGTATTTTTTACGGAATGCAAATATCTGCAATTCCGGAGGCACTATTTTGACTACAAGCCAAACCAGAAAAAAGTATAGTGTTATCAACGAGCTAAAAAGCGAAAGCAGCGCCAGAACTGCCAGAAGAAGATGAGATATCCACGAAAGGAAATCAAAAACAATGCTGAAAAAGAGGAAAGTCTTCTCCGCCGCACTTATTACACTGTAGTGTTGAAAACTAAAAAGGGTTTTCATGCAAACAAACGGAGCCTTAATCCAATTCCCTGCTTGGAAAAAGAGCATTTTCACACTATTTGTTACATTACAGTAATCCTTTGTAACCATAGGTTCGATACTTTCACCAAGCAACGCTACCTTAATCCCAATCGGGACGTCTTCATTTGGTTCCGGGAACAAACCGATCTGCTTCAAAAAAGCGACTCTGAAACACATTCCATGACCTACACAGTAGCAGAACGGAGAAATCCCACGCTTTTTCGCTTTTTTCAGCAAATAATTTCTTCTTTCCAATCCCATCGCCCTAATGCTTTCAAAAAGTGCCTCAACCTTCATATAGGGAGAAGAAACATCATAATTTCCGATATAGAGCGAACTTTGCTGAATAACATTCGGGCGTTTCGTTTGAATAATTCTAGAAAGCTCATCAATAGACTTTAAGTCCGGCCTTGAATCTGCATCATACACAAGGATATAATCATCCGGCATTAACTTGTCCAGCTGACGAATAGCATAATTCAACTGTGCACCTTTGTTTCCTTTAAGGAAAGGGTAATTAACCACAGTTATAGGTAAAGAAGCGTAATTGGACAGCGATAATAAGCTGTTTATTCTTTGTAAAGTCTTATTCTCTCCAAAAACACGTTTCTCTTTTTCTGTTGTGACTAAAACCAACTGAACATCTGATGAGAGGAACTTTGAAAACCAATCCAAAGTATTTTTTATACCTTTGCTTTCATTAAATAATGCGATAAACAAATATACGGTTGATTTTCTCTTCCCTTTATTGCATCTATGTTCATTTTGGTTTTTGATTACAGTTTTATCGTCAAAAAACAGCAGCCCTAACAGAATTGAAAGATCGAAAATGAATTGAATGAAAAGTAAGCCCCATGCAACAAAGTTCATCTACTCAAGCACCTCCGAAATCCATTTGATAGCTTTCTCGCGCTCCACAGCAGACATAAGCAACCTGTCTTTAATAGGCAGTGATACGGACTCTCCTTCCTCAGAGTTTATAAGAAGAATAGAAAGCTCCTTGCATTCTAGGCTATACTCATATAGATCTTTTAGAAAAATCGGATTTAACTTCATGCCTCGAATTCTATTTGGCACATTGCCTAACTTAGAAAATTCATTTTCTGCCCATTGATACTTTTGAAAAACATCATAAGTGTCAATAAAGCTGAGCTGTTGTTCTTTCGTATCTAACAAACCAAAAAGATTTGATTTGCTTGGTCCAATCAACAATAATCTAGCGGAAACAGCATAGCTCGCAACAAATTTTTGCGCAATCTGACATCCGGTTCCTGATGCAATAAATGTAACGCGTGAAGGCGAATACTTTTCAGTATAATAATTATATACAGACTTTAATTGTCCAACATAATCATTCAACCTTAGACCTAAAAACTTTTTCTCGTCAAATTCGCTATCCCCCATTCCATAAAAATCGAAAAAAACCAGAGTCTTATCGCATAATTTCTCTGCAATCTGTGAAAACAGAAATCCAGGTCCAGATTTGTTCTGTCCAAGGCCGTGAACAAAAATAATCATGTCTTTTGAGCGACCTTCAATTATTCGAACACAATGAGCACCATATTCGGATAGTAGCTTTACTTCCTTTTCTCTTGGGCCTTCTACACTTTCATTTTTCTCGATATGTTTTACCACCTTTTCGATAAGCAACTCAAGCCATTGTGCCCTTGTAAACAGGTGATCTGCGTCGGGAATTCTTAGTATAGGTATATTGTTCTTTTCCAAAAAGGCTAAAGAGTTTTTGGTCAATGGATCGCTCCCAGAATAGACTGCGGCAAATCGTGTATGCCTTTTATCCGGCAAGATCTCAACATTCCAACTACGATATTTCTCAACGATTTCCCAATTTACCCAAGTCCCAAAATTGCTATCATAAACCAATCTTTGATCTCTTATTTTGGGTCGCGATATTTCATTCATATTTTCTTCGGGAACTAATATTGCATTGCAAAAGCAAATAAAACTAGCCGTTGGGATTTCATCTATAGCGCGTATTGCAATTTTTCCGCCTTCGCTAAATGCAACAAGGCCCACTTGCTTAAAGAAGGGAAATTTATCAAGAACATATCTGACAACATGGGACAGTGTAGAAAGCATCAGATCGAAATCATTTTTTGAGTAATCTCCCTGAGTACTTCCACCTCCGATGTAATCAAATCTTAATACACTATACCCTTTTTCAGCCATCGCTTGAGAAAGTCGAGTAAACATATGTCTTGAGTCTGTCCTATCCCCAAATAGGCCGGGAACGATGACATATAGGCCACTTCCATCCTTTATGCCAGTAGTTAAAACACAATTTATCTGCTGGCCTTGGTAAGGAACGCTCAAATAAATATCATGAAATTTCAGTTCCCTGACTTTAAACATATTTTTCCACCAGATCTACAAGATTTTTCGGGGTTTGGAAATTTTCAAGAACAAGCTCCTCATCAGGAATCACAATCGAAAACTCATCCTCGAGCATTGCAAGCAAACGCAAAACGCCTAACGAATCCAACCCATTGTCAAATAAGTCTTGAGAAAGCTCAAGTTTTGTTTCTAATTCGGTTTCAATAATTTCGAGTACTCTGTTGGTGATAGAATCCATTTTAATTTTCTCCTTTGTTTTTAGTAAATAATGAGTTTGTAAAACATCCTGACTTTGTAATCTGGATTACAAGATAAAATCACTCTCCTCAACTCTATAAATAATATCTAAGAGTCCCTGCAGATATTGAACAGTTCCAGGCGTTCTTCTTAAATAGCGATAGTTTTCTTTATGTTTATAAAGCTCACGACTCGCATTTTTCTGCATACACAGCTTCACTTTATAAACGAATTCGTCGCTATTTTCGATTCCATGGAAATAGCTGCGCGCAGACTGCATTGCCTCCGACTTGACTTCACTATCAGCTGTGCTATAAAGAATAGAATTCAGCAAGTTTGCGAAATCTTCTTCGGGAAATCCTAACCGATAATTATCAAAGTCAATAAGATAAAAGCTCCCGTTGGAAACAACAATGTTGTTAAGTGTACAGTCCCCATGAACAATTATTTGTTCTCTATTTCTGAACGCTCGATCGTATTCCTGATCAATTTTTTGTAGCAGCTGAACGGAACCATTAACTCGCTCTGTCAGGTCGTCGATTTCGTCCCACGCGTAACTGGGCACAAAACTTGATTCAGTAGAATCATCCGGTAATTTAGTTTCCTTCCAAAGTATATTTTTGGTTCTTCCATGTATTTCAGAAATTGTCTGGAAAAGCAACTCATTTACCATTCCTGCATTAACTGTAACTCCAGGAACGAACGTAAAAATGACATATTTCCCGTCCGGCAACTCAAAAACAGGCGCCCCCGCCTCAGATCGGAGTACTTTATTGGTGGTCACCCCACATCTTTCAAGTTCGGCATATAATTCCACCATATCAGCAAGACAAGCAGAATCCGTTGCTAAAGGATACTTCTTCACAACATACTGACATTCATTACTCTTGATTCTTAGACTTTCTCTAAACATTAATCGCGGGACCACTTTGTAGTCGGCTACTTTAATCCCATAATTATTTTCAATATATTGCACTATTCTGTCTGTTTTCATAATAGTCTATCCTTCTTTATCCAGTGCTCTTCGGCTTTTTAACGCTACTGCCTTAATCAGTTATAAAAGGATTTGGCGTATTTAATTCCATGCCGGCTTTCTTTTCCAGAAAGTACAACAGGTTCTGCCAATAAAGATCAATTCCTGTTGAATCAAACTCCTGCTTTTTTCTGATTCTCTCTTCTTCTTCAAGAATTCTGGCTTTCTGATTTGTATTCAGCTGTGTCATGGGCGGCATTTGAATCGGCGTTTTAGGCTTTGCTGAAATGATTTTCTCCAAACTATCAAAATGCTTTTCGTATACATGTAAACTTCCCACTATGTGCTTATAGAAACCCAGATCAACTCCTAACGCAAGAGACATAAGTTCTTGGAACATCGTGAAGCTAAACACATCATAAGGAAGACCAAGATACAAGTCATTTGATCTCATATATGTAATACAATTCAATTTGTTGGAACGCAGCAAAAATTGCAGTACACAAGTACACGGGATATCCCTTGATTGCAGCCCCACGTCTTCCGCACGATATATAGGAATAATTGCCTGTCTTGAATCAGGATCTCGCGATAAAAGTTCAATTATAGCCTGCCAAGAATTCATCGAATTCTGTTTGTCACCAAAGATTCTAGGCCCATATGCACCATGAGCCGTTATTCCATCGTCAGAAAAGTTTGGGTAAATCTTGCTATAATACTGCATGATTTTAACTGAGTTGCTTCCCCTTAAGTACCACAAGAATTCACCAACCGCAAACGACAGAGACATTTTACGTCCTGTATTTCCAAGAATACGTTTTCTTGGGTCTTTAATTTCAAAGCCCTCACCAATTAATTCCTTAATTAAAAGTCCCCTTGGCGCCGCTGTCTGTGCATTTCTAATCTTGTCCGCATAATAAACATAAACATCATCAATAGATTCAAATTGCTTCATGTTATACCTCCGTTAAATCAATTTTCTATACTATATGGTATTAAGGAAAAACTACCATTACTGCTTTAACTACAAATTTCTTATTTTATCTTAAAGTACAGTATAATACTGTTTTACCCGTTTTATTTTTCCATTGTATGTTTTCGGTATTTGTCTTACCTGATTTACCTCAGAAATCTTTACCTGTCCAAACGAGCAACTACAAAACCTCATAAATTCGTGTTTACAAAAATTGTTATTGACTACAATATCCGCAACAACACGTTCACCTAACAAATCATCAGGTTTCCCATAGACTATGCATTCATCCACTCCATCGAAGTTATTGATTATATTTTCGTATTCTTCTGGATAAACATTGATGCCTCCACAGATAATGATATTTTTTTCTCTGCCCACGATGAAGAGATATCCCGCTTCGTCCTGAAATCCAATATCACCCGTCTGGAACCAACCTTCTCTAAGTACTTTAGCTGTCTCTGCCGGGTTTGCGTAATACCCCGTCATCCGACACGGTGACCATATCCAGATCTCCCCGGGGGCTTTTGCCCTTACTTCATTGCCATTTTTGTCAATAATTTTGACTTTTATTTTATCCATGGGTTTTCCCACAGATCCAATTTTATCAGGGTGCTTACTTAAGTTCAGACAGGAAACCCTTGGACCTAATTCTGTCATTCCATATGTTTCTATCAGATCGATATCTTTATATCTATCCAGGAATTCAAAAATTGAACTTCTTTGTATTTTGGCTCCCCCAAAGCATAGGGTTTTTAGCTTATAGAATCCTTCCGACCGTTTTGACTTAAGCAACATGTATATTTGTGTCGGAACTAAAGTACACGTAGTTACTTGATACTGCAGACAAGTCCGCCAAAAAGACTGTGGCAAAAAAGGGCCACGTTCTATTACAATTGTTCCCCCAACAACGATTGATGCTATGAATTGCGCTGTATGACAATATCCAAAACACATCGGTAAACACACGAGAAACCTTTCATCTGTTTTATACTGCATTTCTTTTATATGCATCTTCGCATTCTTTACAATCGCCTGTTCCGACAATACCACCCGTTTGCCCGTCCCACTTGTCCCTGACGAACCTAAAATAACACTGCATTCATTGAAAAGAATTATCTCATCCTTCTTTATGGAGTTTTGGTTTTCTTCTCCAACAACCAGCAAAGAAAAATTATTCTGACAAGAATCGTCACCAAGTAAGCGTTGACCTGTTATATCTGTTATAACTATATCTATTTCTAGATACGAACATAATGACAACACTTCCTTACGGGATAATTTCTTCGAGGATAGTGCAACATTTTTCGCAGCACTAACTGCAGCGAAATACGATAAGATAAACTCATATGAATTGTCAAGGTAGATCAGTACATTTTTTCGGGATATTCTCTCGTCCCAAAGATGCTTGGTCTCCAGAACATCATTCCAGAGCCCCGCATAGGTATACGAGATGCCGCGATCAATTACCGCTATCTTTTTACTATCCCTTTTTTCTTCAAGTAAACTAAACAGCCCCATATTCTTTGTAGCGCCCTCCCGTTATTTCTTTGCAAACCCAAACACTCTAGAATCTATTGTAAAAATCTGTCCGGTTATACCTCTGACTAGGTCAGAAGACAAAAATAGTACGCAATTAATTAAATCAACAAGATTATTTTCTGTTGGGAACAAACTCAAATAATCTGCTGCTTGTCTTTTTTCTGGGTGATTCTTATTCAGCCCTGTTTCTATAAATCCAGGGCAAATGACATTCACATGGATGTTATATTTCGCCAATTCTTTTGCCGCTACAATACACATCTGAGAAACTCCCGCTTTGGAAGCAACATAGTTCGCCTGTCGTGTCCTTGCTGCCTTCCCTTGACTGGATGACAAAACAAAGACTTTCCCTCCAGAACATTTCATGTAAGAGGATGCTACTTTTAGAAAATTCATTGTCCCAGTCAAATTTATCGAAATCACTTTCTCCCATTGATCTGCAGTCATTTCCTCAATTTCGGCATCGTCAGTGATCCCCGCACAATTAATGGCAATGTCTATTCTTCCATATTTTTCTCTTGTATACTCGCACACAGAATTCAACTCTGAAGGGTGCCGAATATCACAGTACCGGAAGTTGTCTTCCAGCATCTCTGCTACTTCATTGGTTTTAGTAGAAAAATAGGTCGCAACAACTGCAGCGCCCTCTTTACAGAAGCGATTTGCTAAAGCCTTTCCAATCCCAGATGATCCCCCAAAAATCAATACCACTTTTCCTTTTACTGACACAAACACGGGAGCACCTCTTCCTATCTATAGTCGAAAGCAAATCTTCTTAGCATTACCATTTTCAAGCTACCTCTCAGCGGTCAAACAAGCACCCGCATACATATTTGATTAAAGAGCCATGTAAGCATTTTCCATTTATGTATCAGCTAAAAGTAACCACAATAGCTTTAAGAAGTTGCAATGTTTCTCTTCCTTTTGATTGCGAGTAATACAAAAATTCCAATCCAAAGTTCCGCTGACGCGTAGACTATGCTAAAACATGACGAGAAAGAAATCAAGCCATTTCACACGAAACGACAAAAACACCGAATATTTGGGCAAAAATGGGAAAGGGCACTGCCTTGACAGGCAGTGCCCTTTCCCATTTTTTAATAATATTACCCTGAAATATTCACAGGGAATACAACCACTGAGTGAAACGTCTTATCATTTTCTTCGTAATATTGCTCAAGATTGCCTTTATACTTCTTCATAATGCGCTTCACACTCATAAGCCCTATACCATGCTGCCCTCTTTTCTGTTTCCGCGAGATGAAGCCCATCCCTGAAGTTTCAGGCGGTTCCTTACAAGAATTCACAATTGTCAACACCCAGGCCTTTTGTGCTTCCCGCACGTCAAGCGATATCTCTAAAAACGGATTTTCTGATCCCTGCGCCGCTTCCAACGCGTTTTCCGTTAAATTTCCAAACAGCGACGTTATATCTATACTGTCCATACTTTCTACTGCACATTTGCGAATATCAACAGAAAATGAGATTCCTCTCTCCTGGCATAGATCGCGATACCGAATGAGCAAGGTGTTTAATACCGGATCCTTACAATACTGAACCCGCCGCTGCAGTGCCGGAAGGCGTTCCATCTCCGAAACATAGTTTGCAACGACTTTTCCATTCTGAACCTCAGCCATTTCCTTAATGGCTGCAAGGTGATAGCGGATATCGTGAATCATAATCCGCTGGTTATCATACTGTTCCTGCAATGTTTTATAATACGACCGATCCGCCTGCTCTTTTTGCTGCTGTAGCCTTAAATCCATATATCTCTGATTCATTTGCTGTATATACTGGTAAGCTGCAAATATCAGAATGTTTCCCAGAAGAAGAGCCATAGCGCAGCCAATCATCCAGAACTCTGCAGCGCGCGAAAAACTCGGGAGCTCAAGACAAATATAAATAAGCGCCGTGATAACAAACACAGAGGAAAGACACGTGACTAACATCAGAATAAAAACGACGTTGGGCACCGGGCTCTCTTGCTCCCGGCTTTTCGCAATATGAACGTAAAGACGCGTGCAGATAAAGTAGAGCACTTTGCTGAACACCGCAAAAAGAATCAGCACAGCAAATCTTTCTTTGTACTGCCCAAATCCGTCAAAAAAAGCCCCAAGAAACAGCATTGACAGGTATTCTGTACCCAGCATAAGCGCAGACAACAATACCGCGTATAGAGCAGCTTTCCCGATTCCGACCGTATATCCTATGTAAAGAATGAGCCCTGTACATACCGCAAATATCAAGACATTCACATGCACAAAATTCAAAGCAAAGCACAACCAGGCCAATCCATAGCCTACCCCGAACAATATGCCGCGAACCCATGTCGGCCGCCGGGGAGAGAATAACTCCCCAAAAAACTGCCAAGCTGTCAGCGCTTCCGCCAAATAAACCACTACAAAACAGATATTTTGCTCTATCATCGTGTGCTCTCCAAGTACAATAAGTAGTTGCTCTTAAAATCGCTGTATCGCCGTTTCGTCAAATATGCAGAACAGGTCTGTCCGTCTGGCAAATTCAACTTCACCGTATCTTTGGTAAACTCCCCTACATACCTCATATTCACAATAAAGCTTCGGTGTGTCTGATAGAAACCCCCGATCTGTAGCAGGTCGTTCCACATGCGTAGGGGGGAATTTACTTCATATACAGCATCGATCGTCACGATTTTCGTCTTGTGCCGCTCTGTTTCTACAAAGACAATGTCCTCCGCCTGGCGGACGATCACGCCGTCTTTTGTTTCAATCGCTACCGGCCGTGTCTCCATCTCGATCTGATAAAGTGCCTCTTTCACGTTTCTGAACAGTCGTGCTTTTTCAATAGGCTTCGACAAATACCGAAACACATGGAATTTCATCGCCTCATCCAGATAATCCATATACGATGTGAGAATGAATATTTTAATCGAGGGATTTTTCTTCTTCAGTTTTTCGCCTGTATAAATACCGCTCAGCCCTGGAATCTCCACGTCGAGAAAAGCAATCTCCGCCGTGCTCTCACTGCGAAGCAACGCATCGCCGCTTGTATAAGATGCAATGTCCGGCACACGCAAGTGTGCTTTTTGAAAGTACTCCTTCAAGTACTTTTCCATCTGAACCAAAATCATTGGATCATCATCACAGAGCAGAATACGCACATAAATCCCCCCTTTTTTCGGGGGGTATTATACCGCGATATAATTTTTTTGTCAACCCAAGTTTGATTCATTCCGGTCTGCCAAAAGTTTTACAATTTCTGCCGCCAAATCCACATCTTCTTCGCTGCAAAGGCGAAGATGGTCTACGATACTCTGAGGCACATTATTAGAGTGCATCGCACCCTCAAGCAAATAGTCCGGTGTGACCCCTAACTCATCACAAATTTTCACAAACAGCTCTAAACTCGGCGTAACTTTCCCGGTTTCCACACTCGAAAGGTGGTTTCCGTTAACCCCTATCTTTTCTGCAAGCACCGCTTGCTTAATTCCAAGGACTTTTCTCCTTTTAGAGATGCGACGTCCCATCTCTTTCCTGTCGAGTTCCATATACAAGTACTTCCTTTCAAGATTTGCATTCATACTATCAAGAACTCGCCTAAAACAGAATCATCTTAAAATGATATTCTCTTTTTAAAGTTGAATTTCAAAAATTTCTATTAAAATGATTTTTTCTTTTTAACCGTAAAATTCACCTCCTAAAACCAAAAAAATTTCTAAAATGCGACAAAAAGCTTTCTTTAATGCTTATTATGTGGAATTTTTAGGTAAAAGGAAGTAGAATATATATTGACGAAAGGAGTGCGTAATCAATGACCAAAACAAACAGTATCCTTAAATCCATCGCAAGCTTCCTTACCTTTTTCTTTTCTGCTGTTTTGTGCATCAGCGCCAACACCGCTGCTTCCGGCATGATCTATCAGCCTAAAGCACCTGCAGAACTGAAGCGCTTCAGTAGAATTAAATGATTCGCTTTATATCCCGTGCTGTAGCAGAATGGCTCCTGAAACATGGAGCCATTTCTGTCAATGAGAAGGAATTATACGAATACAGCATATATTCTTTCCTCTTTACTTTAACTCCACTGTTCTTAGTACTAATGGTCAGTATTCCATTGAATATGGCTGTTGAAGGAATTTTGCTGATTACTCCTTTTATTTTTCTTCGGAAGTTCGCCGGAGGGTTTCATTTTCAAACCCCACTCCCCTGCATCATTGTATCAACACTGGTTTTATTGGGGTGCCTTCTAGAAAACAGAATAATCCTAGAGTATGGAAGTTTCATTATCCACACTCTTCTTGTTTATGCTTCAATTGTTCCAATTTGTATTTTAAGCCCGATAGACTCAGAAAATCGTCAACTTTCTGCGAAAGAAAAATCTGCCTTTCACCGAATTGCCATTGTGCTTGCAACCATCAATGCCGCACTATATTCTCTGCTGCTTATTCTCCGCACTGTTGAAATTGCTATTCCCTTAGGCACTGGGATGATTTTGACCGCTTTATTGCAGTTGCCGTGCCTTTTTGAACATCAAAAGAATTCGAATAGAACTAGATAGAGCGCACAGGACAAGTATCCCAATTGTTTCATTTCTGCATGGTGTAGTCTAATCCTCGCTCCCTGCTCATCTTGTTCTTTTGCGGTGACGTTTGGTATGGGTTTCTTCAAAAAAGAATAGTATTATACATTGCACACTTGTCATTTTGCAAGTGTGCTTTCTTTATAATTACAGCCTAAAAAGCCTTTGGTTAATTGCCCATCGTGGTCCATCGCCGCCTCCGACAATCTGAATTTTCCCAAATTCCAGATTGATCGGAGGAAACAGTCATGGCTTATAACAAAGCCAAAGCGGAAAGACAATGGTTCCGCTGGAAAGAAGCTGAAGAAAAAGAACTCAGAAAGCTCGGCGTGGACGAGGACACCATCCAGCGCCTGCATACATACGATTGGGCACAGTTCAATAAAGAACGCCAATACCTGCAGCGCCAGGTGGAATGGTCGCCCTTTGTAGATCTCATATCTGCACAGGCTATTGAATTGCCCGTAGAAAATACGCAAGCCCTGCTGGATAGTATTGAGAACGCGAAGCTGCTGCGTATTCTCTCCAAAGAGGACAAACTTACCTTACAGATCATCCTGTATAAACTACAGGACTACACCAGTATAGAGATCGCGAAAAAAATTGGACTGACGGAAACAGCAGTCCGGCAGCGTATCTCCCGCCTGAAAAAGAAGTTTTTCTCCTAATTTCATGTCACGATCCGGCCTTTTTCCTGGGCTATAGGATGAACGGGGAAAAAGACGTTCACTTGTAGCTTGAAAAATGAACACCAGCCATGCGGGTACGTTCCCGCCTGAGCGAGCGACTGAAAAGTCCGCAGTATGCGGGCTTCGGAAAAAGCGCTAGGACAAGCCCAGCCGCAAGCTGCCTATCTTCTTTGAGACGGCAGCTTGCGTTGTTTGGCTTTGAGCGATTCATTTTGACCGGAAAGAGGGCGTAGTTGCCCTTTTTGCCACAACCTCGGGCGGGAGATTATGATACACGCTATCGTTTGCCCACACGTCAGATGGGCTGGCCGACCTTGGGTTGTAATCAGCAAGACCCCTGGAGAGCCAGTGAACGGCTTGTAAACTGCAAGCCTGCCCGCATGGTTCCCAAGAGGTTGCCGGGGGGCGAGCTGCAAATACGGCGCATCAAAATCCACTACTTTATTCAGATTGCCGTTGACGGCGAATCCGTGCGGCGCAGAAAATCTGCGCCGCATTAGTTTGCCGCCAACAGGCCAAGGAGAATGTGCCGAAATGAACGGATCAATTTCAAAAGAGCAGACCTACAGGGAGATAGAACGGATCTTCCGAACGCTTCTGCCCCAAAACGGGCTGGCTGTGCGGGAAGAACAAATCGCCCTCTGCTACACCATGATGGACACCCTGTTTCAAAACAATATCGTCCTTTGCGATGCAGGCGTCGGGATCGGCAAAACCTATGCCTATCTGACCGCCTGCATTTTGCTGAAAAAATTCGCGCCCCATGCGCCTGCCGGTTCCCAGTCCGTGGTGGTCTCCACCTCCAGCGTCGCCTTGCAGGACGCTATCATTGGAGAATACATTCCATTTTTATCCCGGATTTTTCTAGAGAACCGCATCATCTCCAAGCCCATCCGGGCAATGGTGCGAAAAGGCAAGGAACGCTTTGTCTGCGACGCCCGTCTTTCCCAGCGCTTGGAAGCTGTGAAAGATAAGAAAAAGAATGCGGAACAGATGGAGGCTCTGCTCTCCTTGCGCACCCATTACGACTTGGACTCCGTTGCCGGCCTCAGCGGATTTGATCGGCGACAGGTATGCGTCCCAAAAGTCTGTGAAAAAACTTGCCCTTTGAGAAGTACCTGCCGATACCACCAATACCTGAAAGAAGCCAGAAGTGCGGAAATTTCCATCCAGATCTGCAACCACAACTATCTGCTAGCCGACGCCGCCCACCGTTTGCAGGAAATGCGTCCTCTTCTCAACGATTACCGGGCCCTGGTGATTGACGAGGCCCACAAGCTGCCGGACGCCGCCCGTCAGATGTACGGAAAGAGCCTGTCGACGGAAGACTTTCATGAACTCTGCACGCTGCTGATAAAAGAAAAGCACACCCTTGCGGCCCAGCGGCTGAAAGAAAAGTTTGACGCCCTCGTACAGGCTATGTGCCGGGGCGAACTGCTGGAAGATGCGCAGCGCACTGCATTTGTCCTAACGCCGGAACGGGAAGCATCCCTTCGGGCTTGTCTCTCTTTCCTCCGGCAGCTTCAGAAACAGCTGGCCCTGCATCTTCCCCGGTGGATCCTTTACCGGCTGGGAACGACGGAACAGGTTCTCAACCTCTTTTTCACCGGAGATCGCAAATACATTCTCTACATCCAATACGATCGGAACGGAATCCCCAGTCTGTGCGCTGCCAGCCGGGAGATGTCGGAACTTCTGTCCAAGGCGCTGTGGATGAAATCCACACCCGCCATTTTGACTTCCGGCACCCTCATGGCCGGCGGCAGCTTTGACAGGACCCGGCAGCTTATGGGGCTGTCCGCAAACCAGCGACTGGAAGATTTCGTCGCGGTTTCGCCTTTCAATTATGAAGAAAACTGCCTGTTATACTTTCCCGAAGACCAGCCGAAATTGTCAATGGGCAGTGAACAGGAAGTCAAGTATCTGGCGGAGCAGATCTGTAGGTTAATAGAAACTACCTACGGCCACACGCTGGTGCTTTTTACCTCTTATTCTCTGATGAGCGCTGTCTACAATCAGGTGAAGGAGCAATTGTCCTTCCCGCTTATGGAAGTATGGCGGCACGCGCAGGACGTCATCCACCAGTTTAAGCAAGCGCCAAACACCGTGCTGTTCGCAGCAGGCTCCTGTTGGGAAGGTGTGGATTTTCCCGGCGACATGGTGTCTTCGCTGATCATCGTGCGTCTGCCCTTCCCTGTTCCCGATCCATTGAGCGAAGCGGAGCGGGAGCGGTATCCCACCTTACAGGACTACATCCGGACGGTAGTCATACCGGATATGCAGGTAAAACTTCGGCAGGGATTCGGTCGGGCCATTCGCACCGAGACAGATACATGCGTGGTAAGCATTCTGGACTATCGGGCAGCCCCCGGAGAGCGGTATCACCGCGCTGTACTGGACGCCCTGCCAGACCTACGGATCACCGGAAAAATCGAAGACGTAGAAGAATTCATCCGAGCAAAGAAAGGCCCGGATTATTTTATGCCGTAAATGGAGGTTGAATTGATGCGTGTTCCTTATTTCCCTGAAGCTCCGTCCCTTGCCGTGATCAACGAAATCAAATATTATATGGTACTGTCAGTCTTAAAAAAGATGTTAGCCGACGGCGTCATTACATCTGAAAACTACAAGGGATCCACTGTTGCTATTGCTGAGAAATACCGAGTTTCAAGATACGATATTTAGTGGCCATTGTGATGGCTTTATACCGGTAGATGTGGTAGTGTTGTTGCTACAGGGCGGTCGCAATAAACGTCGCCTAAGAAAATACAGAAAGGATGGTGCAGAGAATGCCGCAGGTGCAAATCATAGAACCCACCATAAAACCGCAAGAGCAAAAAATCCGGGTTTGTGCTTATGCCCGTGTGAGCAGTGACTCTGACGACCAACTCAATTCCTTTTCTGCACAAGTAGAATACTTTACCCAACTCATACAATCCCATAGTGATTGGGAATTCGTAGACATTTATGCAGACGAGGGCATTACCGGCACTAGGGCCGACAAGCGCAACGATTTTCAACGGCTGATGCGAGACTGTCAATCTGGGAGGATCGACTGTATATTGGTCAAATCAGTTTCCCGATTTGCTCGAAACAGTACAGATTGCATTAAGGCTGTACGGGAACTGCAGGCACTCGGAATCTCTGTGATTTTCGAGAAAGAGCAGATCAATACAGGGGCACTAACCAATGAGATGTTCCTGAGCATGATGAGCGCCTTTGCGCAAGAAGAAGCAATTTCTATCTCCCAAAATATGCGTAGAGGCGCCGTCATGAGAATGAAGAATGGCACCTTCCGCCTATCGCAAATCCCATATGGATACCGATACGATGAACACGGAGTTCTGACTATCCAATCGGAAGAAGCTGAGACCGTGCGTTGGATTTACAGCAGTTTTCTATCCGGCGTCGGCATTCAAACCATATCCCACCAGCTGGGAGCAAAACAGATTCCTAAACTGAGTGGGAAACCTGTTTGGAGCAAACACGGCATCCTGTATATTTTAACAAATGAGCGTTATACAGGAAGCGAATTGTTTCGCAAAAGCTACCGCACTGAAAGCATCCCCTTCAGAAAGATCAATAATCACGGTGAGAAAACTCAATTTTATGCGGAAAACACCCATGAACCTATTATCAACAAGGAAACCTTCGAAAAAGTACAGGCTTTACTGAAAGAAAAAAAGGAAAAACATGGCAAAAAGCAGTCTACTAAAGATTTTCCTCTAACAAAAATGGTTTTCTGTGAAGAATGCGGATCGGTTTGTTATCGAAGAATTACTTCGCAGGGGATTATGTGGACGTGTTCCAACCATTTAGCCGACCTTTCCCGATGCAGTACAAAGGGTATATTAGAGGACACAATATATAAAGCCTTTCTTTCCTTAACCAACAAGCTGGAACAAAACCAAAGTGAAATTCTGGAAACATTTCTGCTCCAAATACAGAAATTGAGAGATCGGGAATATATGGCTCATCCCGGAGTCATAAAATTGAACCAAGAGATTGCCGAATTACTAAAGCAGAATCATACACTGGCCACCTTAAGAGCCAAAGAGTACATTGATTCTGCTTTTTTTATATCCCAAACCAATGAACTTGATCAGAAGATTTCATCTTTAAGGGCAGAGCTAAAAAGATATCGTGATTTAAACGACTATCAGGAATTGATCCGTGGAACGCAAGCCGTATTAGAGACGTTGAGCAAAACTACATCCAATTCCTTTCACCCTTCTACCTTGAAAAAGATCATTTCCAAGATAATTGCCGGTCCAAAAAGTTTGAAATTTCAGTTAATCAATAGCTTGGAACTGATAGAACCCATCGAGAGGTGACACCTATGGACAAAAAGCGCAGGTTCCCGTTTGGATATCATATGATTGATGGACAGATAGACTTAGATGCAGCGGAAGCACTGGTCGTACGGTTTATTTACCAAAAATATTCAGAAGGTATTTCCGTACCAAAACTAATGGAACGGCTGCCTGTTCTCAATGTGCCTTACCGGGAAGGAAGCAATTGGAACAAGAATATGATATGTCGTATTTTAGATAACGCCACATACCTTGGAAATAATGAATACCCTCAAATTATAGAAGAAAGCCTTTTTGAACAGGTTTCCTCTCGGCGTTCGATCATACAAAATGGAAAATTGAATTCTTCACTTAAATCCGTCAGAGAGAAAATATGCTGCATAAAATGTGGACAAAAACTAGCCCGAAGCACTCATCACAGCAAACAGAGCAAAAGCATAGTCTGGATTTGTCCAAACTGCGGAATTGAAACAGGCAACATCACAGATAACGAATTGTTGGAGCGAATTCTCGGCGTTTTAAATTTTGTAATTACTCACTCTGCCCAAGTAACACAGCCTCCCCAGACAGTAAAGTGTCTCTCTCTAGAAGCCGCTCGCTTAACAAACGAAATCAATCGCAAAATGTGCGATCCATATACTTCTACGGATTATCTGTTGGAGCTTATTAAAAAGTGCGCCCAAGAGAAATACAGCACTATGCAGAACCAACCTGTGGGATGGAAAAATGAACTGCTAAAAATAGCCTTGGACAACCGAGTCCCCCTAGAATCGTTGGATGTCCAGCTTTTTCAAGAAATCGTAAGTAAAGTCTTTATAACTTCAAATGCAACTGTCACCTTACAACTAATCAATCAAAAGGTTGTTTAATATAATAGAAAGGAGCCTTAAATGCAATCTCAAACGCCTATCCGACAAAAAAGCATCCGGGAAATTAAGCCCTCATCGGTACTGCAGGCCCGAACACGAAATCACAGGCTGCGTGTAGCCGCTTACTGCCGAGTCAGTACAGAGCAGGAGGAACAACAAACCAGTATCGAAAACCAAGTAATCTATTATGAGGATCTCATTCGCTCAAATCCTGAATGGGAATACGCCGGCGTTTTTTCAGACGATGGCATCAGCGGCACCAGGGATGAGAACCGCCCTGGCTTCATGGAAATGATCAAGCAATGCAAAAAAGGGAAAATCGACATGATACTTGCCAAGTCACTGTCCCGTTTTTCCCGGAACACCCTCCAATGCATCTCATACATACGAATGCTAAAGGACCGGGGTATCATCATCCGTTTTGAAAAAGAAGGGTTGGATACCTCTCGTGTGACCAGCGAAATATTCTTCACATGGACAAGCGCCTTTGCCCAAGGGGAAAGCGAATCCCTGAGCAACAACGTCAAATGGGGTAAGCGGAAAGGGTACAGCCAAGGGAGGTTTGCCTTTCCATATTCGAGTATGCTGGGATATAGGAAGGATGAGGATGGTGAACCGGAAATTGTGCCCGAAGAAGCGGAACACATCAAAATGATTTTCAACCTGTTCCTGCTGGGCCGGAGTCTCCGCCAGATTAAAGAAGCCCTGGAGCGGCGGAATGTGCTAACCCCACGAGGGAATACCGAATGGAGCCTCTCAAGTATTGAGCATATCCTGCGGAATGAAAAATACATGGGAGATGTTCTCCTGCAAAAGACTTATACTGTGGATTTCTTAACCAAGAAAAAGAAGAAAAACAACGGGGAACTTACCCAATACTACATTACAGATAACCACCCCGCCATTATTCCCCGTGAGGACTTCTTGAATGCCCAACTTGAACTGACCCGCAGAAATAGCAAAAAGAAGGTTTCCCAAAAGAAAACCAAGAGTGTGCTGGGGAAATACTGCAGCAAATATGCTTTATCCGAAAGGTTGGTCTGTGGGGAATGCGGTTCCATGTACCGACGAACCACTTGGTCTAAAAAGGGCAAGAAAAAGGTTGTCTGGCGTTGCATCAACCGCCTTGAGTTCGGCACAAAGTATTGCCAGCACTCTCCGACCCTATCCGAGGAAGCATTACATCAGGCAATTCTCCAGTGCGTTCAAACCATGGCCGGTGACAAGAATGATATCATGCAAAGTCTCCGGGATGTTCAAGAGAATATTATCCTCTTTTCCGGGAGCCAAGTCACTCCTCAATCACTGGAAAAGCAAATCAACAAGCTGGAGCAGGAAATGTCCGCCTTAGTCAAGATCGTAGCACAAGGCGGCGACAGCGACTTCTATGCCGCCAAGTTACGGCAGCTTTCCGAACAAAAAATGGGCCTTACCAACCAACTGCAGGAAATTCAGAAAAAGAAGATGGCGGATCAGGCACAGGAATACCAGTACCAACAGGCCCTGCTTTATATCAATAACGAGGAAAACCTGAACCTTACTGAATTTAACGATGACTTCATCCGAAGAATTATTGAACAGGTGACTGTTTTATCCGCTACCCAAATCAGAATACGGTTTGTCGGTGGGTACGAGCAGGACGCAAACCTGCCATTGAAAAAATAGGTTGCCTGCAAAGAAATAGCACCGATGTCCTCAATCTTGGGGCATCGGTGCTATTTCTTTGTGGAAGATTTGCATGTCCAACAGCGTCCAAAAAGCAGTTGACAAAATTGCCTTAATGTGCTATCATATTTTTTATAGTGAACAGTTGTGTCCAAGGAGAGTGCCGATATGAAAGCAAATTTAATAATCAATTTAGTAACCGCACACAGTAGCGGAAATGAATCTCAATTTGAAAGTGCACTTTCTGATTTGATTCATGATGAAGAAAAAAAAGGAAATGCCCAATTGGCATTGTCTCTTAAAAATGCTTATTCGCCAGACAAACATTTTCAAAGTTCCATGATCAGCCCAATGTCTACAATGTCTTTTTCCGTACAGTCAGTTACCAATTTACCCAAAGACAAAGATAGCACTTTGGATCTGGTTGAAATTTTGCAACCTACCGTTCAGCTAAAAGATGTAGCACTGTCGGAAAAGGCTCAAGATACAATTCAGGAAATTGTTGAAGAACAAAATAAAGCCCAAGAACTCATGAAGATAGGAATTACACCTACAAATAGAATATTATTCTGTGGCCCTCCCGGTTGTGGAAAAACAATGACTGCAAATGCCTTGGCAAAAGAATTAGGGTTACCTATCGCGTATGTTCATTTGGATGGTCTGGTATCATCGTATCTTGGCCAAACAGGAACAAATATCCGGAAAATATTCGAATTTGTAAAAGGGAAACGCATTATGCTATTTCTCGATGAATTCGATGCTATAGCAAAAAAAAGAGATGATTCCCATGAACTCGGAGAATTGAAGCGAGTCGTAACAACCTTGTTGCAGAACATGGATGAAATGCCGGCAAATGTTTTTTTGGTTGCGGCCACCAATCACCATCATTTACTTGATCCAGCGATTTGGAGAAGATTTAATATTTCCATTTTGTTAGACGAGCCTAATGAAATGCAACGCCAGAAAATAATTGAGAACTCATTGCAAGATTTTTTGAAAGAATACAAAATAGATTCTCAAATATTGACCGTTCTTACGGATGGCATGAGTGGTGCTCAAATGCAAACATTCTTACAGTCATTAGGCAAGTTTTGTATTATGAATAAAAAAAGTGGATCAATTATTTCTATTGAAGAAATCGGAAAAATCTGGCTGAAGCATACTACTTTATACGTTAGTGAAGATGACGGTGACTTTATGAAGGCATTATCGAAACTTCAAAAGAATGGAGTATCGATTCGTACACTTGAGGCTATCACGGGGATTCCTCGTTCAACATTAAGTTATCGTTTTAACAAGGAGGGAAAATTAGATGAATGACAAAAAGCCTCATTTTTGGATTCCTGATGAGGAAGTAGAACGTGTATCAAAGAAGCCTACTGGTAGAACTACACCTCGTGATATTGTTTATTCTGAACACGGTGCTAAATTGAGCCATGGACTTCAATTAGTTAAGCAAGCCGTCGAAGAACTTAAAGAAGATGACTCCTTACATGATGCTGGATTATACGTATTTAAAGTTGAGCTGCCAGAGGGCGAAAAAATTCAGCATCAGTCTGATTTGTTTTCCAAGAATGGAATGTACGTAAATGCAGTTAAGGATGAGCGACACGCAATAGTCTCTACAACGAAACATCAGTTCCAGATATTAAGGAATCGTGTTGCAGCATATACGGCAAATGGCACAAATAAAACTCAATTTGACTATATAGAAAGTATTGCTCCATATATAGGAACAGAGAAGAATTCCGGAGAGCTAAGAAAAAAAGTATATATTGATCGGCCTCCAGAAACAGTAGATATTCAACTTATGTTTATTCCTAATTTGCAATCTAAGGACTATGCAATAGCAATTGAAAAGGTGAAAGAAAAAATTCACATTGTGCAGGGACAAATTCAGCAGGACCCCTATTACCTCTCTGATAGAACGCCTGTAATTCGTGCGGTTGTTCCATCTAGCACTTTAAGCCGTTTTGAGAATGACTCTGCAATATATAGAATTGAGGAGACCCGTTTTTTTAGTGTAGGTGTAGATGATTTTCTGATGAATATTCCATCTTCTGCACAAATGGATGATGAAATTGATTTAGAAAATCTGCCAATTGTCGTTGTTCTTGACTCCGGGATAAACTTTCCTTCTCCGTTTGATCAACTTGTAATCGAACATTGGATGCCTCCCCTATCTCCTGGGGGCGATAGAGATCACGGAACACGAGTAGCGAGTAGAGTATCATTTGCACATATGGGACAACAATTGGCACTTTCTCATTGCATTACTCCCCGCGCAAGAGTTATTGATTGCAATATACTTGATGGTTCTGTTCCAGAAAATATCATAATCCAGCGTATTCAAAAGGCTGTTGAGGCTTATCATGGGGTTTCGAAGATATACAACTTATCTGCAAATGCGAGTCTTCCTATTGAAGGTGATGAGATGAGTATTATAGGATTTGAACTTGATGCATTGCAGCTGAAATATGGGGTCCAGTTTGTTGTTTCTGCCGGAAATCATGAACTTTGGAAAACGGAAACTTCCATTGACGATATACTAGATGATGATGATTCGCGAATTGCTCCCCCTGCCGATTCTATGCTCAGTATCGTAGTAGGAGCAGTTACAAGCGAGGATCATGTTGGTAGTCTTTCTGGGAAAAATATTATTGCTCCATACAGTAGACGAGGGCCAGGTTTTGCTGGTTTTTCAAAGCCCGATATGTGTGCTTATGGTGGTACTATATCATTAGATGGGGCGGGTGCCCATGTGCCTGCTGATATGGCCTCGTTAGTTCTTACCACAAATGCAACTGTGGAACCAGATGCAGGAACTAGTTTTACCGCTCCTACTGTTGCCGGTGATTTAGCGGAAATATGTAACAATACTCCTAATAATGATATTTTGCTTGCAAAAGCTCTGCTGTATCACAATGCAAAGCCTCTATGGGAAAGTGATGAGATGGAAAATGAAGAATTAGCCTTTGCCCATAACCTTTATGGAAGAGGAATTGCTTCGGTGGAGGATAGCAAATTCTCATCTCCTTCTCGAGTAACTTTCTTAAGGACAGGAAGCCTTAACAGACTAACCAAGGAACGCGTGAAAATCTATATGCCAGAAGTTTTAGCTGCTCAGGTAGGCAGAAATGTAGCTCGCGTTACTGTCACTTGTCTTACGCTACCACCGGTTGATCGCACAAAGGGTAGCGAATATTTAGGAGCGTTTATTCGAGCCTCACTAAAAAAGTCTCATCCAGATGGCCGTTTGTTGCCGGTAGCACAAGACTATTCTGAAGGCCGAAGGAAATGGGATGTCTGTTGTCAATTCACTAAAACATTTACGTCGTTTAATTCTGGTGACTGGCAAATATGGCTGGAACTTTTCTCTCGTTGGGATGAGGAAAATTTAGATGTTCCATACGCACTGGTTGCTACTATTGAAGATGTTAGCGGTACTTTAGATGTGTATAGTGAAATTCAAGCACAAAATCGTTATCAGCTGGCAAATACTTTGCGTATAAAAATTGACGCATAAAAGACTTTGATTGAAGTATTTGAAGGCGGCATCTAAAGTGTCCACCCCTTCCAAAAGAAAAACCTCATTCAAACGAATGAGGTTTTTCTTTTGGAGTGAAATAAATCTCTTCGAGATTTGTGAAATGTGCTTCGCACGTAAAAGAACAACCTTCGGTTGTTGTGAAATGCCTGCGGGCGTGAGGAGATTTATTCCATTTCATATTGCGACGAAGACGCAATATATCACAATGCACAGCACACTTGTGTGCGAAGCGTTATTTCACATTTTGTGTCAGCAAAATATTTCACTAAAAACAAACCGGTGGCGACTGCCCAACCCCGACCGAGCCGGCAGGTGAGAACGTAGGAAGATTATGGCGAAATTTTCCTTACGGAAGTGAATTGTTCGCTCCGTGAATGTTAAAACCCCGATTCCGCACATGAAACGGATCGGGGTTTTGTTCTGTACTTATAAATCTCTGTATTTCTTTACGCGGCGGACTTTTTTGTTTTTACGGTTCATCAGGATGGCAAGGATAGCATACGCGGCAGCCAAGACCAGCAAAATGGTGGCCGTAACGATAAACCACGTGGAGGTGAGCACCTCCTGCCCCTGCTGCAAAACCTGCACGATCTCGCTGCGCTCCACGCTTTCCGCGGCGACGAGCGCAACGGTGGAAAGCTCCGCGCCGTTATAATAGAACGTGGCGGTACCGACGTAATCGCCCTTTTTGATGGGCGCTTTCACGCTTTCGGGCAGATCGAGCTTTGTGGTGATGGCGCCGCTTTCCAGACTGCTCGGCAGTGTTGCGGTGAGATTGCCCTGCGCCAGCACCTGCAGGCGGTCTTTGTCCCACGCGTATTTGAGGTTCACCTCGCCGAGAAGCTCGCCGTCCGTAACGAGCGTTTTGTTTTCGATATTCAAAAATGCCCAGCGGAACAGCGTCGCGGCATCGTACATTTCGCCGTGATAATCGATATGGTTGCCCTCGCTGTCGATATACGGGCTGCCCATGCAAACGACAAGGTAACTGTACCCGTCATACGTAGCCGTGGCGGAAATGCAGTAGCCGGATTCATTCAAGGAGCCGGTCTTTACGCCGGTGGCATAGGTGTAATACTCATCGTCATAGCTCAAAAGCATGCGGTTCGTCGTGGTGACGGTGCGTTCCTCGCTTGTCTTGTTCGTCGGCGGCTGCGTGTAATACGTCTGCGAGGTGACGTCCGTAAAATACGGCATTGTCAGCGCATACTCCGTAATGGTCGCCATCTCGCGCGCGGTGGTGTAGTGGTTTTCATCGTACAAACCGTGCGGGTTCACAAAATGCGTGTTCGTGCAGCCGAGCTCCGCGGCCTTCTTGTTCATCAGCTCCACACAGCTCATTTTGCCGTCACCGTCTTCGTCATACTGCGGGTCGTCGGCCGTGATATGCAAAGAATCCACATATTTTGCAAGCGTCAGCGCGGCGTCATTGCCGGAGGGCACCATCATCAGGTTCAAAAGCTCATAGATGGTAAAGCTTTCGCCCGTTTGAATTTCCGCCAAAGACGAGCCCGTGCCCTCAAGCTCCTCGGCAACGCTTTCCGGCACCGTAGTGCGCGTGTTTTGCAGGTCGCTGACCGTTTCCGCCGTGACGATATACGTCATAATCTTCGTCATGGAAGCCATGGGGCGGCGCTCGTCCGGATTATATGTATAGACAACGGTATCGGTGTCGAGGCTCACCATATAGATAGAAGCGCTGTTCGGGTCTGTGAGCTTATCGCACGGAAAGCCCATTTCGCTGCTTTTGGCCACGACCGTGTTTGTCGTTGTGTCGGTTTCCGAAGTTGAGGTATCGGAAGCTGTGGAATTTTCGCTCGCGGTGCTTTCGGCTGTATCGGCCAAAACGCCGGTCGTCAAAACGGAAAGCGACAGCAAAACGCTTGCGCATATCGATAAAAATTTATGTTTTCTCACTGTTTATCCTCCAACGGACATGATATAATACTGTTAACTATTTTATTATTATAGCACGGTTTGGCACCCCTGAAAAGGTGCTCGCCGGCAAATTCAGAAAAAAGTCAGACTAAAAATTTAAAAGGAGACGCTATGCAGCTTTTACATATTGCAGACCTGCACTTCGGCAGGCTTTTGTACGGTCGCAGCTTAATGGATGACCAGCGGCATTTTGTGCGGCAGTTGCTTTTGCCTGCGCTGGATGAATATAAGCCCGATGCGCTGCTCATTGCGGGCGATCTGTACGACCGGCAGATTGCCTCGGTCGACGCGATTCATTTATTCGACGAGCTCATCGATGCGCTGTGCGAACGGAACATCCCCGCCGTCATCATTTCCGGCAACCACGACAGCCCGGACCGCATTGCGGTGGGCAAAAGCCTGCTTGCGCGGCACGGCATCCATATCATCACGGAGCTTAAAGACGCGTTTACGCCGGTCGAGATCGGCAACATACAGATTTTCCCGCTGCCGTACTTTGAAAACGCCCAGATGCGCGATTTTTTAGGCGATGAAACGCTGCGCGGCGCGGGGGCCTGCATGCGCGCGGCGGTGGAAAAAATGGAGAAAGCGTTTGACCCCGCGAAAAAGCACGTGTTGGTCGCGCACTGCTTTGCGGCGGGGGCCTCCACCTCCGATTCCGAAAGCCGCCTTTTCGTCGGCGGCGCGGGCGATATGCCGACAGATGTCTTCTCCCCGTTTGACTATGCGGCGCTCGGGCATCTGCACGCGGCGCAAAGGGCAGGCGACACGGCGCGCTACGCGGGCTCACCGCTCAAATATTCCGTAGACGAAGCGCACCAGAAAAAGAGCATGACGCTCGTCACGCTCGGCGACACGGTGGAAACAACGTGCATCCCCGTAACCCCTCTGCACGACGTAAAGCGCATAGAGGGTACGTTTGCGGCGCTGCTCGAAAACGGGCAGGCGGCGCCCAATGAAGACTATGTGGAAATTCTGCTCACCGACGACGAGCCGGTTTTCCGCCCGGCCGACCGACTGCGCCCCTATTACCCGAATGTACTCGGCGTGCGCAGCGCGTGGTTTTTAAAGCAGCACGCAGGCACGCAGGCGGAAGCCGATCTGCACAGCCGCAGCCGCGCGGAGCTTTTCCGCGGCTTTTTAAAGGAAGTCTGCGGTGAGGAAGCGCAGCCGGAGGACGAAGCGCTGCTTGCGGAAATTCTAAAGGAACTGGAGGGCGATGCAACGTGAGACCGATCCGTTTGGAGCTTTCGGCGTTTGGGCCGTATCTGGAGCACACCGTCATCGATTTTGAAAAGCTGAACGAAGCGGGGCTGTTCCTCATCACCGGACAGACGGGCGGCGGCAAAACGACGCTGCTCGACGCCATGAGCATCGCGCTCTTTTATAAATCGACGGGCGGGCGGCGCACGTTTCAAGATATGCGCTGCCTTGCCGCCGCAGACAGCGACCGCACCGAGGTCGTCTATCATTTTGCGCTCGGCGAAGACGAATATTGCTTCCGCCGCGCGCTGTACCGCCGCAAAAAGCGCGGCAGCGACGATTTTATCACCGAGGAAGAAAACGAGTGCAAGCGCCGCACGGCAGACGGCTGGGCGCTTGCCGCTTCGGGTGCGGCGCGCAATGTGACAGGCTACGCGGAAAACCTGCTTTCCCTCACCGCCGAGCAATTTTCGCAGGTCATCGTGCTGCCGCAGGGCAAATTCATGCAGCTTCTGCGCGCGAATTCCACCGAAAAAGCAGCCATTTTGAAAACGCTTTTCTCCTGCGAGCTATGGGAGCGCATCGCGATGAAATTTACGGAGCGGCAAAAAAAGCTGTACGCAAAACGCGAAACGTGCGAGACAAAACTGAAATCGCTGCTCGAAAAGCATGGCGCGGAGACCGCCGAGGCACTCGCCGCGCAAACGGAAGCGCTTCGATTAGAATGCGCACGAACCGAAAAAGCGCTCGCCGCCGCGAAAGAAGCACTGACGCTCGCACAAAAGCAATACACCCGCGCACTGCAATTTGAGCAGTGCCAAAAAGCCGAGACCGATGCCGAAGCGCAGCTGAAAACCGCCGAAATGCGGGCAGCTTCCGCCAAAGCGCAGTATACGCGCGCCGAGCAGAACCGCGCGGGACTTACAAAGCTGACCGCCGAAAAAGACACACTTTTAAAACGAAGCGAACAGCTGCGCGCGGAGCAGGAACGCAGCCTGCAAAAGGAGCAGCTTTTAAAAGAACTGCGCGCCGAGGAGGAGCGCGAACGCGCCGTACAGAAGCAGGCAGAGGACGACCGCCAAAAGCTGCCGGAGGTGCTGCGGCGCATCGCGGTAGGCGAAGCATTCACCGAAAAGGCCGATGCCGCAAAAGACCGGCTCGCGTCGCTCTTACAGACGCAGACCATCTTAAGCGAACAGCTTGCCGCGCTGAAAACGCGCAGTGACGCCGCCAAAGCCGAAGCGCAGTGCAAAAAATTGTGGGGAGCTGCCGAAGACGCGGCGCGCACCGCGCGTCTGACCGTCGTGGGGCAGGATAAGCTGCTCTCGGCGGCAGAAGCCAAATGGAACCAAAACAGCGCCGCCGCGCTCGCCACAGGGCTCGTGGACGGCACGCCCTGCCCCGTTTGCGGCGCGGTGCACCACCCCGTGCTTGCCGTGCCGTGCGCAGGTGAGACGACAAAAGAAGAACTTGATGCGCTGCGCAAAAAGCTTGAAGACCTGCGGCAGGAGCAAAGCCGCGCCGAGCAGACGGCCGCCGCCGCAAAAGCGCGGCACGAGGTCGCTTTCGCACAATTAAACGCCGCAAACGATGCCGCAAAAAGCATCACAGAAAGCGAAGAAGCGCTCACAGCGGCCTACATTGCGGCGCAAACGGCGCTCAACGAAGCGCAAAAGCTTGCAGCGCAAGCGCCGGCCGCACACAAGAAACTTGAGACACTCAAAGCAGAACGTGAAGCGCTTATGCAGGTCGAAAGCCGCCACAACGCCGCGCTTGCCGCCTGCCGCGCCGCTTTGGAAGAAAAGCGCCGCCAATTAAGCGCCATGGACGCCGTACGCGATGCGGCGCAAATCACATTGGAGATGACCGAAATCCAAAAGCGCATTCGCGTGCTCGAGCAGGAGACCGCAGCGCTTGAGGAAGCGTTCCACGCCGCGGAAAACGCGCTTTCTGCCGCAAACGAGGCCGTAAAAGCTGCCGCACAGCAGATGTTCTCCGCAAAGGAAGCGAAAAATGCCCTCGGCGCAGCGCCGGAAAAGGACCTCCCGCAAAGCAAAGCGGAGCTGGACGCAAAAAGCACCGAAACGCAGACGCTTTCCGTGCAGCTTGGACGCTTTGGCTCCGACCTGCGCACCATTGCGGAAAGCGCCGCCGCCGTGCAGCAATACACGGAGGAAGCCGCCGCGCTCGACGTACAGTACAGCCGCGCAGCAAAGCTTGCGGGGTACGTGACCGGCCGCAGCAACGCCTTGCGCGTGCCGCTTTTGCAGTACGTGCTCGGCATGATGCTCGACGAGACCATCCAGAGCGCAAACCGCTTTTTCTCCGTTTTAAGCCGCGGGCGCTACGCCTTGCAGCACAAGCAGGGCAAAAGCGGCGCGGGCTACGGCGGGCTTGACATTGAGGTTTTGGACGGCATGAGCGGCACGTGCCGCTCCGTAGAGACACTTTCGGGCGGCGAGCAGTTTTTGGCATCCCTTTCCCTCGCGTTCGGGCTTTCGGACGTCGTGCAGAGCTACTCGGGCGCGGTGCGGCTCGATTCCATTTTCATCGACGAGGGCTTCGGCTCGCTCGATACCGACACGCTCGATACCGCCATGCGTGCGCTCGAGAGCATCCGCCAAAGCGGGCGCGTCGTCGGTATCATCTCTCACGTTTCGGAACTGCAAAGCCGCATCCCGACGATGATCCGCATTTGGAAGACCGCTTCGGGCTCCGCCGCAGCAAAAGTCATCGCGGAAGACTGAACCGTTTTTGAACAAAATGAAAAAGCAGAAATGCAAATTGCAAATCCGCCTTTATTATGCTATACTGAAAGCAACTAAGCGCAGGATTTTCTGCGCGGCCATGCAATGCTAAAAGAAAGGATCGCTTCCGGGCTCCTTCGGAAGCTTCGGTGAATGAATATGGTAAAGCTTTATGACGGCGGCGTTTACCTTGTGAACGGCACAGAGATCGTGCCGGAAGCCGCTGCACCCGAGACCTACCAAAAAGACACGGCAAAACAGGGTACCATTGCCTATTCCATTTTAAAAGCGCACAACACCGCAGAGGATATGCAGAACCTGCGCTTAAAATTTGATGCGCTTGCCTCGCACGACATCACGTTCGTCGGCATCATTCAGACGGCGCGCGCCTCCGGCATGGAGAAGTTCCCCATCCCCTACGTGCTCACAAACTGCCACAACAGCTTGTGCGCCGTGGGCGGCACCATCAACGAGGACGACCACGTGTTCGGCCTTTCCGCCGCGCGCAAATACGGCGGCATTTATGTGCCGCCCCACATGGCGGTCATTCACCAGTACATGCGCGAGGCCATGGCGGGCTGCGGCAAAATGATTCTCGGCTCCGATTCCCACACGCGCTACGGTGCGCTCGGCACCATGGCCATCGGCGAAGGCGGCGGCGAGCTCGTCAAGCAGCTGCTCGAAAACACGTACGATGTCGCGTACCCCGGCGTTGTGGCGGTGTACCTCACCGGCAAGCCGCGCCCGGGCGTGGGCCCGCAGGACATCGCGCTTGCCATCATCGGTGCGGTGTTTAAAAACGGCTACGTAAAAAACAAGGTCATGGAGTTCGTCGGCCCCGGCATCAAGAGCATGACGACCGATTACCGCAACGGCGTGGACGTCATGACGACCGAGACCACATGTCTCACCTCCGTCTGGTGCACAGACGACGACACGAAGGCCTACCTCGCAAAGCACGGCCGCGCGGACGATTACCGCGAGTTAAAGCCGGCCGACGTGACATACTACGACGGTTTGGTCTATGTAGACCTTTCCACCGTAAAGCCGATGATCGCACTGCCATTCCACCCGAGCAACGCATTTGAGATTGACGAGCTGAACGCAAATCTCGGCGACATCCTGCGCGAAGTAGAAAAGGAAGCCGCGCGCTTGACGGAAGGCAAGGATATCGAATTCAGTCTGACGGATAAGATCACTCCAAAGGGGTTGCAGGTGCAGCAGGGCATCATTGCGGGCTGCGCGGGCGGCACATATACGAACGTCATGGCGGCAGCGCACATCTTAAAGGGCGCGCAGTGCGGTCAGGGCGAATTCACACTGGACGTCTACCCGTCCTCACAGCCGGTGTTTATGGACCTGCTCGCAAAGGGCGCCATTTCCGACCTCATGGCGACGGGCGCCATCGTGAAGACCGCTTTCTGCGGCCCGTGCTTCGGCGCAGGCGACACACCGGCGAATAACGCGCTGAGCATCCGCCACGCCACACGCAACTTCCCGAACCGCGAAGGCTCCAAGCCGGGCGCAGGCCAACTGAGCGCCGTCGCACTCATGGACGCACGTTCTATCGCGGCAACGGCGGCAAACGGCGGCATTTTGACCTCCGCCGAAAAGTACGCGGACGACTACGAAGTGCCGGAATACAACTACGATGATTCCTCCTACCGCGCCCGCATTTACAACGGCTTCGGCAAGGCAGAGCCGGAGGATAAGCTCATCTACGGCCCGAACATCAAAGATTGGCCGGAGCAGGAGGCGCTTGCGCAGAACATTCTGTTGCGCGTCTGCTCGAAGATCATGGATAAGGTCACAACGACCGACGAATTGATCCCGTCCGGCGAAACGTCTTCGTACCGCTCCAACCCACTGGGGCTTGCGGAGTTCACACTCTCCCGCCGCGACCCCGGTTACGTGCAGCGCGCAAAGGATGTCCGTGCACTCGAAAAAGCGAGACTTGCGGGCGAAGCACAAAGCGATGAAGCTCTGAAAAACGCACTCGGGAAAGTGAAAAACATCCTGCCTGACGTCGATGAAAAGACAATCGAAATCGGCAGTGTCATTTACTGCGTGAAGCCCGGTGACGGCTCTGCGCGCGAACAGGCGGCAAGCTGCCAGCGCGTCTTGGGCGGCCTTGCGAATATCTGCTCCGAGTACGCCACCAAGCGTTACCGCTCCAACGTGATGAACTGGGGCATGCTGCCGTTCCAGATGAAGAATGAACCCGCCTTCGAGATCGGTGATTATATCCTCGTCCCGAACGTTTTGGACGCCATGGACGGCGATATGCAGAGCATTAAAGCGTATGTGCTCGGCGATGAAGTAAAGGAGATCGAGCTTTACATCGCCCCGATGACGGAAGACGAAAAGAAGATCGTCAAAGCCGGCTGCCTCATCAATTTTAACCGCAAGAATTAAAGTAAAGCATAAGAAAACGGCGAGTCCTGTTCAGGGGACTCGCCGTTTTTGTATGCATTTTTCGTCTTCATAGAGAAGCGACGCAAAAAGTTTTTGATCGACCTTTTTTCAAAAAGGTCGCGGGTTCTTAGGGCAGCGCCCTAAGTTGTCGTCCGCAGACGACGAAATCTATTTGCCTTCCAAAAAATCAGGACGGGAGAGGGAACAGTCCAGTGGACTATTCCCTCGTGGGAGACCCAATTAGGGGGTCTCCCAAAGGACGGCAATACGCCGCCCTTCTTATTATAACCGCTCGGCTTTTCTCGCCTTATTGCTTGCTCTTAAAAAACGCAATAAACCAGTTCCAGTCCTCGCGGCTGAAATAGTGCAGACCGGGGCGGCGATGATAGCCGATGCGGCCCGCATGCAGGTTAAAATCGTAGTCTTCCGACGTTTCTTCATAGGGAAACGCCTCCTTGTCCCCCGCTGCCGCCGCATAGCAGCTCAAAAGCTCGGACGCGGGGTCTGCCCAGTCGTCGCCCGTCGCAGACGCCACGTATACATAGCGCGGCGCAATGCTCGCGAGCAGGTAGTGCTGGTCAAACGGCAGCGCGTCCGTTTTGCCGACATACTGCCCGAACGATTCGCTGAACCAGAACGGAAACTGCCTATAAATATCGTCAAACTGCTCGCCTTTTTTGCCGCGGAACAGCGCCGCACCGGCACAGCCGGAATCGTTCGAGTAGCCAAACGCGAAGCGGGTATCCAGCGCAGCAGTGAGCAGTGCCGTTTTGCCGAGGCGCGAATGCCCGCATACAACGGACTTTGCGCAGTCCAGCCGCTCGTCGTGCTCGGCGTAATCCATGCAGCGCATCGCCGCCCACGCCCACAGTGCGATTTTACCCGCGTCATGCGGCGCGCGTTTGCCGTTTTCATACAGAACACCCGCAAGGCCGGAGGTGAAGTCGCCGTCGTCGCGCGTCACATCCTCATAGCCGAACGAAAGCACCGCAAAGCCGTTGTCGATGAGCTCCTCCGTCGGCATGTAGCGGTCCGGTACATCGCTTCTGAAATTGATGTGGACAAAAAACGGGTGCGGCCCCTCTGCGGTCGGCACAGCCAAATACACCGGGAACACGAAATCTTTGCCGTTTACCACAACGCGAAACGTCAGCTTTTCCAGCGTCGCCTTGCCCGCGCAGAAATTATCCGCAACGCCGGGCTCCGCTTCCCAAACGAACGATTCCGGCGCCTTCGGCAAGCAGCCGTATTCCTCCCGCTGCAAAAGCTCCAGCATCTCCGCGCGCGATTTTAAACTCGGCACATTCCTCTTTTTCAGTTCATCCAAAAACATACAAACGCCCCCTTTATGCGGTTATTGTAGCCGTCCTTTTAGGCGTTTGTCAATCTTCAAAACCACCAAAAAAGCTGCCCTCTCTTTGTCAGAGAAGACAGCTTCGTTTTGTTTTACAGGCGTTTTACGCGCTTTCCTCTGCGTGCTCGAACTGACTGTTGTAGAGGTTGGCGTAGAAGCCGTTTTTTGCGAGCAATTCTTCATGCGTGCCCTGCTCCACGATGTCGCCGTCCTTCATGCAGAGGATGAGGTCAGCGTTGCGGATTGTCGAGAGGCGGTGCGCGATGATGAAGCTTGTGCGGCCGCGCATCAGGTTATCCATCGCAGTCTGGATGGAAAGCTCGGTGCGCGTATCGACGGAGCTTGTCGCTTCGTCAAGGATCATGATGCGGCTGTCAGACAAAATCGCACGGGCGATGGTGAGCAGCTGCTTCTGTCCCTGCGAGACATTCGTCGCTTCTTCATTGAGGATCGTGTTGTAGCCGTCCGGCAGTGTGCGCACAAAGTGGTCAACCTGCGCCGCTTTTGCCGCCTGAATGACCTCCTCGTCCGTCGCGTCCAAGCGGCCGTAACGGATGTTCTCCATGATGGTGCCGCTGTAAAGCCACGTGTCTTGCAGAACCATGCCGAATTCTTTTCTGAGGTCGCCGCGGGCAAACTCCGTGATGTCCTTGCCGTCAAGGTAGATCCTGCCGGATCTAAGGTCGTGGAAGCGCATGAGAAGCTTTACCATAGTCGTTTTGCCTGCACCCGTCGGGCCGACAATAGCGATCTTCTGGCCCGCTTTCACATCGGCGGAGAAATCGTGGATGACAGTCTCGTCGGTGTCTTCGTAGCCGAAGCAAACGTGGTCAAAGTGGATGTCGCCGCGGATATTGCTGTTTTCCACGGTGTATTTCGGTGTTTTTTCGACAATCTCGGGCTCATCAAGGAAATTGAAAATGCGCTCTGCCGCCGCCATGGTGCGCTGTACCTGACTTGAGATGCTTGCCATCTGGGTGATGGGCTGCGTGAAACTGCGCAGATACTGGATGAACGCCTGAATGCCGCCGATGGTCATGCTGCCGCCTGCCGCCATAGATGCGCCCAAAATGCACACCACAACGTAGCCGAGATTGCCCACAAAGCCCATGATCGGCTGCATCAGGCCGGAGAGGAACTCCGACTTCCAGCCCGCGTTATAGAGCTTTTCGTTTTCGCACTCGAATTTCTCCATGGAGCGCGCTTCGCCGTTAAACGCCTTCACGACGACGTGCCCGCCGTACATTTCCTCCACGTGGCCGTTCACCGCGCCGAGGTATTCCTGCTGGCCGACGAAATATTTCTGCGAGGATTTCACAATGCGTCCGACAAGCAGCAACGAAATCGGGACGATGCACAGTGCGACAAGCGTCAACTGCCAGCTGATGGAAAGCATCATAATAAGCACGCCGATGATGGAGCACACAGACGTGATAAGCTGCGTGATACTCTGGTTAAGACTCTGGCTGAGTGTATCAACATCGTTCGTGATGCGGGAAAGCACGTCACCCTGACTCGTTTTGTGAAAATACGAGACGGGCAGGCGGTCGATTTTCTCCATAATGGCACGGCGCATGTTGTACGAGACCTTCGCCGAAACGCCGGACATCGTAAATCCCTGAATGTAGGAGAACAGCGCGCTCAACGCATACAGCCCCACAAGGAACAGTAAAACTTTCGCGATATAGCCAAAGTCAATGCCCTCCGCAGCGCCGGTGATGATGCGCATCAAGCCGGCCGTCAGCTCATCGGTCGCTTTTGCGAGGATCTTCGGGCCGACGATCGTGAACACGGTGGAAAGCGCCGCGAAAATGACGACGATGAGTATTTTAAACTTAAACGGGGAAAGATACGAAATAAGCTTTTTAAAGCTGCCTTTGAAGTCCTTGGCTTTTTCGGTGGGCATCATGCCTCTGCCGGGCCCGTGCGGACGCGGTGCGTTTCTTTTCGGTTCGCTCATGCCAATTCCTCCTTTGAAAGCTGACTTTCCGCGATCTCGCGGTATTCCGGACACGTTTTCAAAAGCTCTTTATGCGTGCCCTTGCCGACGATTTTGCCTTCATCCAGCACAATGATCTGCTCGGCGTTCATGATGGTGGAAACGCGCTGCGCGACGATGAGCACGACAGCGTTTTCCGTGTATTTCGTCAGCGCACGGCGCAGCTTTGCATCCGTTTTGAAATCGAGCGCGGAGAAGCTATCATCGAAAATATACACCGGCGCTTTTTTCACGAGCGCACGGGCAATGGCAAGGCGCTGCTTCTGGCCGCCGGAAACGTTGCTGCCGCCCTGCGCGATGGAGCTTTCCACGCCGTTCGGCAATTCGCTGACAAATTCCGTAGCCTGTGCGCAATCGAGCGCTGCCAGCACCTCATTCGCATCGGCGTTTTCCTTGCCGTACTTGATGTTGGAATCGATTGTGCCGGAGAACAGCATGGCCTTCTGCGGCACGTAGCCGATGTTATCGCGCAGTTCCTTTTGCGAAAGCGTGCGGATATCCTTGCCGTTCAGGTAAACTGCGCCGCCGGTGACATCGTAAAAACGCGGGATGAGGTTGATGAGCGTCGATTTTCCCGCGCCCGTCGCGCCGATAAACGCCGTCGTTTGGCCGGGCTTTGCGGTAAACGAAATGTGGCTCAAGGTATCTTCCTCGGCGTTGCCGTAGCGGAAGGAAACGTCGTCAAAACGCAGCTCACCGCTTTCATCACCGAGTGTAACCGGGTTTTCCGGCTCTTTAATGGAAAGCTCCGTCGTCAGCACCTCCTGCACACGGTCTGCGGAAACCATGGCGCGCGGCACCATAATGAAGATCATCGCAATCATCAGGAACGACATGATGATCTGCATTGTGTACTGGATATACGCCATCATGTCGCCTACCTGCATGGTGGATTCCGCAATGGCGTGCCCACCCACCCACATGATGAGCAGCGTGACAAGATTCATGATGAGCATCATGATCGGCATTGTAACGCTCATCACGCGCTGGGTAAAGCGGTTTGTGCGGGTGAGGTCTTCATTCGCCTTATCAAAGCGCGCCTCCTCGAATTTCTCATTCGTAAACGCGCGTACCACGAGCATGCCGCTCAAATTCTCGCGGCTGACGAGGTTTAATCTGTCCGTCAAACGCTGCAAGCTCTTGAATTTCGGCATTGCAACGTTTAAAAGTACGACGACAAGCCCCAGCAAAACGATGACCGCGAGCGCGATGATCCAGCTTAGCGAAACGCTTTTTTGCAGCGCGAAAATAATGCCGCCCACGCCCATGATCGGCGCGTAGCACATCAAACGCAGACCTATGGAAATAAGCATCTGCACCTGCGTCACGTCGTTCGTCGTGCGCGTGATGAGCGATGCGGTGGAAAATTTATCGAACTCCGTGTTGGAAAAGCTTTCCACCTTGCGGAACACATCGCTGCGCATCTGCATTGCCACGCCGGACGAAATGCGCGACGCGAAGAAGCCGACGAGCACCGCTGCCAGCACGCCGAGCAGCGCGATGCCGAGCATCTCGAGGCCCTTTATCACAATGTAGCGCACCTGCTTTGCGTCCAAATCGACGCCGAGTTCCTTATAGAACAGCTTTGTAAACGTCGCGCCCACCTGCGATCCGATCATCGACTGCGCGTTTTCGGCAGAATCAATCGCTTCGCTGAACGTCTCTTTCGGCATCTGCTGTAACATGGGGATAACAGCATAAAGCTGACGCATATCCATGTCCTGCACGCCGCTTTCGGTGTCCACCGCCTGGCCGGTCTGCGCGCCGTAATCCTTCAGAAACGTCATAAACGCATACGCCGCTTTACCGTAGGCATCGCCCACCGCCTGCACGTCTGCATCTTCGCTTAAAGCGACCGCATCCATGTCCTTGATATTCTCGTAGGTTTTCGCAAGCTTCGTCTCTTCATCGCTGCCGTGCTCCACGGGCGTGTAGGCGTTTTTGAACGTCCCCGCCTCCGCGTCGTTCATAAACAGCGCCAATAAGTCAACGGCCTGTTGGTTCAAAACCGCAGGTGCAGCCTCATCCACGCCGCCAAGCTGAGTGCCGGTGTTCACAATGTCGCTCATCAGGTTCGGTAATGTCAAGTCACACATCGCCTGCCCGAAAAGCAGCAGAATGCACGCCAGCACCAGCGCCGCAAACGGCTTTAGGTACGTTTTCAGCAATTTCATTCGGTTTTCTCCTTTCTCATCTCCGGGTATCTGCCTGTCTCGGTAAAGTTTTCAAGGTTTCGCCGCATTTGCTCTATGACGCGGCGGAAGACCTGCATGTCTTCCGGGCTGACACCGGCGCACATTTTTTCGTAATATTCATGCTTCAGCTCTCTGCACCGCTTAACAGCCGGCTCGGCCTTCGGCAACAAAACCAAATGTACCATGCGACGGTCGTTTTGGTCAGGCTTTGTTTCAATCCATCCGCCGCGCACAAGGTGGTCTACCGCCTTACTCATCAACGAGCGCGAAACACCCATGCGCCGCGCAATGCGCCCGGCCGTATCGACCTTTGTTGTGGAAAGGCACATGATCACACCGGATTCCACCGCGGAAAGGTCTTCATCCGCCAGCACCTTGCGCAGCTCCGTATGGATGATGCGCGCGATCTGCGTTAAGTGCTCCGCAAGCCCGTCGTGAAACGGCACGGCCGTACACGCTTGCTCGTCTCGCTTCATTCCTCGCACCTCCTGTTGCTTACTGCTGAACATCGCCAAACGTTCTCAACGATGTCCATTTCCAAAAAAACAGTTTAAAACTAAATTGTTCATTTTTGAACTGTTAAGGAATGAACATATTATAGACCGACAAAAACAAAAAAGCAATGACTATTTTGTGAACAAAGATGCCAAATTATATTTCAGAAAACCATATAGCCGAAAAGAAAAAAGACCCGCAAACGCAGCGAACTGCATTTGCGGATCTTGAATCAGGCAATTATAAGGTGAAGTAAAAATTACTTCAGTTCGACCTCAGCGCCAGCCTCGGTGAGCTTCGTCTTAAGAGCCTCAGCGTCGTCCTTGGAAACGCCTTCCTTAATGGTCTTCGGAGCCTCGTCAACCATAGCCTTAGCTTCCTTCAGGCCCAGGCCGGTAGCTTCCTTAACAACCTTGATAACGTTGATCTTGTTTGCGCCAGCAGACTTCAGAACAACGTCGAACTCGGTCTTCTCTTCAGCAGCCGGAGCAGCAGCGCCAGCGCCAGCAACCATAACCGGAGCAGCAGCGGAAACGCCGAACTCCTCTTCGATAGCCTTGACCAGCTCGTTGAGCTCGAGAACGGTCATGGACTTGATTTCTTCAACAAACTTTGCGATATCAGCCATTGTAATATCCTCCTAAAATTTTAAATTGAAAATTATCCTGCAAACTTATGCAGTTTCCTGAGCCTTTGCAACTTCACTAAGTGCAATAGCAAGACCACGCGGGCCGGATACGAGAACGCTAAGCAGCATCTGAACAAGACCTTCCTTGCTCGGGAGATCTGCAATTGCAGCGATCTCTGCCGGAGACATGACCTTACCGTCCATGTAGCCGGACTTGATAACGAACTTACCGTCGGAATCCTTTGCAAACTTGTTCAGGATTCTTGCCGGAGCGATCTGATCCTCGTGGGAAACAGCCAGAGCGGTTGTGCCTTCGAGAACCTCGGACATACCCTCGATCTCGGTGCCTTCGATAGCACGCTTGAGAAGAGTATTCTTAACGACAGTGTACTCAACGCCGGCTTCACGCAGTTCCTTACGGAGCTTTGTGTCGGCCTCTGCAGTGATACCCTTGTAGTCTACGACCACACCGGATACGCTGTTAGCGACCTTATCCTTCAGCTGAGCAACAAGTGCCTGCTTTGTTTCCAAAACGCTTTTACTGGGCAAAATATTCACCTCGCCTTTCAGTTATGATTTGGAAAAGCGCCAAAATGAACGATTTTCCTCGGTGCGAAAACTAAAAATGCCTTCCCACTTACCGCAGGAAGGCATAAAAAGTACAAAGTAACTTTTCCGCTCCCTCGGCAGGCGGTAAAACCTTTCAGCCCGGAAAACCGGTGCACCTGCTGTCTTAGGTAAACAGCTTTGTAATTATAGCATGGCAGAAGAACTCTGTCAAGCCTTAAATTTAAGATTCAGCCGAATCTTAGCCAACCTTGTTCGGGTTGATCTTCACGCCCGGGCCCATCGTTGCAGCAACAACGCAGGAACGGATGTACTGGCCCTTAGCAGCAGCCGGCTTTGCCTTGTTGATGGCTTCCAGCAGCGTGTTGAAGTTTTCCGTCAGCTTCTCTGTGCCGAAGGAAATCTTGCCGATCGGGCAGTGGATGATGTTGGTCTTGTCGAGACGATACTCGATCTTACCGGCCTTCGCTTCGGTGATTGCACGTGCAATGTCCGGAGCAACGGTGCCGGCCTTCGGGTTCGGCATGAGGCCGCGCGGGCCAAGGATCTTACCGAGACGGCCAACCATACCCATCATATCCGGGGTCGTGATGAGGACGTCAAAATCCATCCAGCCTTCGGACTGGATCTTCTGGATCATATCATTGCCGCCGACGAATTCAGCACCGGCTGCACGAGCCTCGTCTTCCTTCTCCGGCTTGCAGATTGCGAGCACGCGGACGGTCTTGCCCGTGCCGTGCGGCAGGACGATAGCACCGCGGACCTGCTGGTCTGCATGACGGCCGTCAACGCCCAGCTTTACGTGGACTTCAACGGTTTCGTCGAACTTTGCTGTACCAGTCTTGACACAGAGGTCAAGCGCTTCCTGCGTATCATAAAGGCGGCTGCGCTCGATGAGCTTTGCGCCATCGACATACTTTTTACCGTGTTTCATTCATGTTCCTCCTAAAGTGGTAGATATCGGATTCTCAGAGAGTTTCCTCCCACCCGGGTAAAATCAAATCAATCGACTACTTCGATGCCCATGCTGCGTGCAGTACCGGCGATCATGCTCATAGCACTCTCGATGGATGCAGCGTTGAGATCAGGCATTTTCTGCTCGGCGATCTTCTTTACCTGCTCGCGGGTAATCTTTGCGACCTTTGTCTTGTTCGGTGTGCCCGAAGCTGTTTCGATGCCGCAAGCCTTCTTAATAAGAACTGCTGCAGGCGGCGTCTTTGTTACAAAGGTAAAGGAACGGTCTGCGTATACTGTGATGACGACCGGGATGATAAGACCAGCGTCGCCCTTGGTGCGCTCGTTAAATTCCTTTGTAAATGCCATGATGTTAACACCGTGCTGACCGAGAGCCGGACCAACCGGTGGTGCCGGGGTAGCTTTACCGGCAGGTATCTGGAGCTTAATAAAGCCCGTAACCTTCTGAGCCATTTGTTTGCACCTCCAAAATTCGTGGTTGATGGCGGAACGTCCGTGAAAATTCAGGCGTTCCTCCCACAGGGGGACGTATCCCCCTCAATAAAAAGCGGATTACCGCAATTTACCGTGTGTTATTCCACCGGTTCCGCCTGGTCAAGTTCCAGGTCAACCGGGGTTTCACGTCCGAACATCGAAACCATGACGCGAATGTGGTTCTTGTCCACATCAATCTCTTCCACTGTTCCGATAAAGCCCTCAAGCGGGCCGTCGGTAATCTGGACGCTGTCACCGACATTGTAGGAGACTTCGACATTCCTCGTCTCCACACCGAGTCGCTCCACTTCTTCATCCGTGAGCGGAATCGGCTTGGAAGACGGGCCGACGAAGCCCGTGCAGCCGCGGATATTGCGAACCGCGTACCACGATTCATCCGTGAGGATCATCTTTACAATGACGTAACCCGGAAAAATCTTGCGTTCCACTTCCTTGGTCTTGCCGTTTGCGGCAACTTCTGTGACCTTTTCGGTGGGTACGCGAATCTCAAAAATCAAATTCTGTAAAGAGTGGTTTTCCACCGTCTTCTCCAGATTTGACGCAACCTTGTTCTCATACCCGGAATAGGTATGAACCACATACCATTTTGCTTCGTCCGACATTTCGATTCCTCCGCTTCTCAAATAAACGCGCGATCATTCGCGCTGCTTATTTCGCCACTTGCATGACGAGACCCAGCAAATTCATGAAGACGGTATCCAGCAAGAAAATGAAGAGACCAAGCAGGATGATCGTCGCAAGAACGACACCCACATTTTTGAAAACGTTCTTCGGCGTAGGCCAAACGATCTTTTTGATCTCGCCCTTGCAGTCGCGGAAAAACTTTCCCGCTTTCTTCGTAAAGCGAACAAAGCCGTTTTCTTTTTTTGCTTTTTCGGCCATAACTTCGTTCCTCGCTTTACTTCGTCTCTCTGTGGAGCGTGTGCTTCTTGCAGAATCTGCAGTACTTGTTCATCTCAAGTCTGTCGGGATCATTCTTCTTGTTCTTCTTTGTGTTGTAGTTGCGCTGTTTGCATTCAGTGCAAGCTAAAACGACCTTTACTCTCATGACGGCACCTCCCGTTTTACGGAAAAAATTTGGGATGTTCTCCCAGCCTCCCTCAAAATTTGGGCGCAAAAAAATAGCCCCCAACTTGAGGTATACCTATAATAGCATAGGATACGCGCTGCTGTCAAGAGCTATTTTGAGATTTTATGCGGTTTTTCAGTTGCTCAGGCGTGCCTCCACCTTTTTGCCCTTCTTCTTTTCCTTTTCGGGCTTGATGTTCTTGCCGATGAGTTTTCTGGAATGCTTATACACCTTCTGCAGGTCGCAGCCGTCCGTAAAGTTCGCGATGATATTGTTGATGGCCGCCTCGTCCTTAATATTATTCAGAACGCCGAACTGAATGACTGCACGGGTGTCCATATCACCTGCGGCGTACATGTCGCAGAAAATGGTGCACATGCGCTTCATGGGCTCGCTGTCCTTATAGTTCTTCGCAAGATTCTCGCACTTCGGCGCAACCTTCTCAGCAGCAAACAGTGCCGTGCGCACCTGACCGTACACGATGCGTTCCTCGTTCATTTCGTCGCGCAGCTCCGGGAACACCGGCACCAAGCGGTTGAGAAAGAACTGCGGATCCGCGTTGTTCTCTTCGTCCTTCTTGCGGCGCTTCTTCGCGGTCTGTACGAGCTCGCGGCGCTTAGAGCCCTGCACGAGCTCAAGAAAGTCGTTCGCGATGCTCTCCGCGTCCTGCATGGTGTTTTCACCTTCATCGAACAGCCACATGGAAAGCTGACGCCAGTCGCCCGGCTCCTTCGGGGTCTTCATCGTCGCGCTGCGCAGCACAAAGCGCCGCTGCTTCGTCTCATAGAAAAGGCCGTAGGCCACTTCGCCCGTCGTAAACATTACGCCGCGGCCGTTGTCGGTCTCCAGCGCCACAGCTTCGCCAAAGCCCTGCTCATTTAACGCTGCCTGCAATTTTTCCTGTATCAGTTCAAAAGCTTTCTGCTCCAAGTTATGATCACTCCGTTACATTAGTAATTTAGAGTATAGCACAGTTTTCGCGCATTGTCTATGAAAAATCCATGAATTCCCGGAAACTTATTTTTTATCGGAACATAAATCCATTGCCATCGTGCATTTTATATGCTAATATAGGCTCGTATTGAAAATATGCGGGCTCGGCCCGCAACAGAAATGAAGGAAATCGATTATGACAGAACACGGCGGCGCTGCCGCTTTAAAACAGAACAACCTCGCCGCTCTGCGCAGCGCGCTGTACCACACGGATTTCGCCACAAAAAAAGAGCTTGCCGAGCAATGCAGGTTAAGCCTTGCGGCCTGTACGGCGCTCCTCGGCGAGATGATCGACGACGGACAGGTGCTGGAACTCGCCTTTGCCGCATCGAACGGCGGCCGTCCCGCGCGCCGCTTTTCCATCAACCCAAACTACGCGCACATTTTGTGTCTGTATACCGATAATAACGACGCGGAAAGAAGCGGCATCGCCCTGCGCGTGTGCGATTTAAAGGGAAACAGCTTGCAGGAAAAATTCTGCCCGCTCGACGACATTCTGCCGGAGGACCTCACGCTGTTCATCACACAGATGGTGCAGGCAGATCCGCTCATCCGCGCAGTCGGCATCGGCATTTCCGGCGTCACCGACCGCGAAGGCGCCATTGAATCCCTTGCGTTCCCGGCGTTAAACGGCTTCAACCCGAAGAAGGTACTCGAAGAACAGCTCGGCATCACGGTCATCACGGAAAACGACATGCACTTCACGTCCTACGGCTTTTACGTGCGCAACCCTTGCGACCACCCGTACTCCCTTTCCGTTCTCTACTGGCCGAGCCACCGCAGCGCCGGTGCGGGCACCGTGGTGGACGGACACATCATCGTCGGCAGTACAAAATATGCGGGCGAGCTCATCAGTCTGCCGCTCATCAACTCCACCGCTACAAAAGTCGAGACCGTCTCGCGCATGATTCACGGCGAGAATATCGTACCGCTGATGCAGACCGCCGCCGTGTGCACCATTGCACTTTTGAACCCGGACATCCTCTTCCTCACCGGCTCTGCCACCTTGAACGTGCGCGAAAAAGACATCATCGATTACTGCAAGCAGAGCATCCCGGAAAACCACATGCCCGTTTTCCGTATGCAAGCGGACATCCACGAGGAATACATGACCGGTATCTTCTCTCTGACGCGTCAGGCTTTGAAATTCAAACATTGAGCCTCTTTTTGAAATGTACAGACAACGCTCTTTAAAATTTCCTAAATCTCATAAAAACTTTTCTGCTGCTTTTTTGCAAAATGTTTAAAAAGGGGCTTTACAAACGGAAGCGAATGTGATAAGATACCTTTTGTCAGAAAGTGACGAAAGTGTCCGATCCAAAAGGGGATGAAGGACAACGGGGAGTTTATACGGGCGCGACACGCTGGGGATTTGCCCACACCGCACCCATAAATGAAGAAGACAGGACAAAGCGTTTTCAGATGCGCTTTGTCCTGTTTTTCGTTTTACAAAATCATTTCTTTACAATCTGCGCCGCTTCGCGTGCCAGCGCCTCAATGGCGTCAAAATCTCCGGCGTCCAGGAGCCCCCCCGGCACCATCCAGCTGCCGCCGCAGCACAGCACGTTCGGCAGCGCAAGGTACTCCGCCGCGTTCTGCGCGCTGATACCGCCGGTGGGCATGAATTTCATATTGCCGTAAGGACCGCCGAGGGCCTTCAGCATTTTCACGCCGCCCACAACCTCCGCCGGGAACAGCTTCACAAAATCGAGCCCCATGCGCATGCAGACTTCCACCTCCGTCGGTGTCGCGCAGCCGGGGATGACCGGCACACGGTGCGCAATGCACCAGCGTACCACCTCCGGATTCGTGCCCGGACTGATAATCGCGGAAGCGCCCGCTTTCACGGCGCGCTCTGCGGTCTTTACGTTCAAAACCGTACCGGCGCACACGCACACGTCCGGCGCCTCTACCTTAATACGGCGAATGGCTTCCTCCGCCGCGTCTGTGCGGAACGTCACCTCCGCCGCGGGCAGCCCGCCTTTTTTCAGCGCCAGCGCCAGCGGCACTGCTTTTTCCGCATCGTTGATCTGAATAACGGGGATGATCCCGATCGATTTTAACGTTTCCCGAAAATTCATAGAACACCCTCCCGGTGATTTTCTTCAATTTATTGTATCATGCGCCGCAAAACTTTGCAATATATCCCCATTTCAAATAAATTCCGTTTTATTTCAAATTTGCGCTTGACAAATGAAATAACATTCGATATTTTATCCTCATCAGCTGAACCACACCCGGGAGGAAACTATGGCAAGAACACCGCGCATCACGGCGGAAATGCTGCTTGAGGCAGGCGCCGCCATCGCACTGGAAAAAGGCGCAGATGCACTCAATGTCCGCAGTGTCGCCGCTAAACTCAATTGCTCCGTGCAGCCCGTTTTCCGCAACTTCGGCAGCATGGAAACATTCCGCCGCGCCGTCATCGAATATTTAGACGGCACGTATCAATCCTTCGTCGCGCAGTACCTCGATAAATCGGACTACCTGTTCACGATCAGCCTTGCGCACATTCTGCTCGCCCGCGACAGGCGCAATCTGTTCGGCGTCCTGTTTTTATCGAAAGAATACGGCAGCCGCACCGTGCCGCAGATCATCTCGAGCCCGTGGAACCGCGAGGCCATCGACTGCACGGCGGTACAGTACGGGCTCACCGTAAAGGAAGCCGAAGCCGTTTATCGCGACGTGCGGTTTTACACGTTCGGCATCGCCGAAGCGCTGTACGCGGGCTCGCTTATTGCGGAGGAAAATGAGCTGCGGCAGCTGCTGCGCGGCGCCATCCGCAAATTCTGCGCAAAATAACGCAGTGTTCTCATTTAAAGAATTTGGAGAAAAAACATGGACATCAATGCACAAAACAAAGAAAAATATTTGGAAGACTTAAAAAATTGGCTTTGCGAGCTCGAAAGCGCCCCGCTTGAAGAAATGGGCGCGTTTTTCCGCAAGCGCCTGCCGGAATACGAAGCGCGCATGACGAAATTCTGGGGCGAAGACTACAAGCAGTTCGCCCGCGCCGTGCCAGAAAGCGCCAAGCGCATTTTAGACCTCGGCTGCGGCACAGGATTGGAGCTCGACGCGCTCTACAATTTGCGCACGGATATTTCCGTCACCGGCATTGACCTTTCGCCCGATATGCTCGACGCCCTCATGAAAAAGCACGGGGATAAGGACCTCACGCTGCTGTGCGGCAGCTACTTTGCCGTGCCGTTTCCCGGTGCGTTCGACGCCGTCATCTCGTTTGAATCGCTGCACCACTTTCTGCCGGAGAAAAAGCGCCGGCTCTTCAAACGCATCTATGACTGTCTCACGCCCGGCGGCATGTTTGTAAACGGCGATTACTTCGCCTGCTGTGACGAAGAAGAAAACCTGCTGCGCGAAACGTGGAGCCGCAAGCGCCGCGAAGAAAACATTCCCGACGACACATTCGTCCACTTCGACATCCCGCTGACAAAAGAACACGAAGCTGCACTGTTAAAAGAAGTCGGCTTCACCGTCACGGTGGAAAACGGTAACGATTGTTCGATTATAAAAGCGGTGAAATAACGCACAGCGAAGCGACGAATAAAGTTTTTGATCCAACTTTTTTCAAAAAGTTGGTGGGGTCTCGGGGCAAAGCCCTGAGGCGCGCTCCGCAGAGCGCGAAACCCATTTGCCGAACCTAAAGCCAGGAAGGTAGGAGCGAACTACCAGTGGACGTTCGCTCCGCAGGAAACCCAGTTGCATGGGTTTCCTGATAGGCGGTCAAAAGACCGCCTATTTAAAGCGCCGCACCCTCGTTCTTCCCCGAGAGTACGGCGTTATTTTTTTGCCTGCGTATATGAAAAAGGGCGGCACAAAGCCGCCCTTCGGGAGACCCCCTAATTGGGTCTCCCACGAGTGAACAGTCCACTGGACTGTTCACTCTCCCGTCCTGATTTTTCGTTAGGCAAAAAGATTTCGCTTTCTGCGGAAAGCGACGTAGGGCTCTGCCCTACGCACCCGCAAGTTTTCTCGAAGAAAACTTGACTAAAGACTTTATTCGTTGCAGCGCTATGTTCTACGGCGTTTTTGCCTTACTTCTCCACACCCGGTGCACTTACGCTGAAGATCGCACCTCTAACGCCATCGAGCTTCACGGTTGTGCCGGAGCGCAGCAGGTCGGTCGCGTGCGCCGCGCCGACGATGGCCGGTTTATCCAGCGCCATGGCGGCGATGGCTGCGTGAGAGTTCACACCGTCCATTTCCGTCACAATACCCGAAGCCTGACGGATCAGCGGCATCGTTGCGTTTGTGGTCTTCGGCAGCACCAGAATATCGCCCCTGCGGAACTTCTGCAGCGCTTCCTCCTCCGTTTTGCACACGCACAGCGGGCCGCAGGTACTCAGCTCGTTCACAACAGTGCCGGAGACAAGCACGTCGCCCACAAGGTGTACCTTCAGCATGTTCGTCGTGCCGGAAATGCCCAGCGGGATACCCGCCGTGATAACGGCAATGTCGCCCGCCTGCACAAGTCCGTGCTCCTCCGCAACTGCAACAATGTGCTCAAACAGCTCGTCGGTGCTGGTCTTTTCCTCCAGCATCACGGGGATTACGCCCCAGGAAAGGCCCATCTGGTTCAGTACCTTGCGGTCGGTCGTGCCGCTGATGATTGGGCACGCCGGGCGGAATTTCGAAATCATGCGCGCCGTAAAGCCTGTTTTCGATACGGTCATGATGGCCACCGCACCGAGGTCGTGCGCCGTCGTGCACGTTGCGTGCGAAATGGCAGAGGTCACGTCCTTTTGCACCGGCACATCCCACTGCTCCAGCTGACGCACGTAGTCGATGTCGTTTTCGGTGCGCTCCGCAATGCGGACCATCGTGCGCACGGCCTCCACCGGGTACGCGCCCGCAGCCGTCTCGCCGCTCAGCATAATGGCGCTCGTGCCGTCGTAGATTGCGTTCGCCACGTCGGTCGCCTCCGCACGCGTCGGGCGCGGATTCTTGATCATGGAGTCGAGCATCTGCGTCGCCGTAATGACCTGCTTGCCGGCGACATACGCTTTGTGAATGAGCTGCTTTTGCAGCACCGGGATTTCCTCCATCGGGATCTCGACGCCAAGGTCGCCGCGCGCCACCATGATGCCGTCCGAAACGCGGATAATGTCGTCGATGTTCTCCACGCCGTCCGTGTTCTCAATCTTCGCGATGATGCGAATGTCGCGGCAATTGTTTTTTTCAAGCTCGTTGCGGATCATCACAATATCCTCTGCCGAGCGCGTGAACGAGGCGGCGATAAACTCAAAATCTTCCTTCACGCAGAATTCAAGATCTGCGCGGTCTTTTTCGCTGATATACGGCATGGAAAGCGTCACGCCCGGCACATTGATGCCCTTATAAGACGTGATGGGGCCGTCATTCAAAAGGCGACACTCAATGTCCGTGTCTGTCACCTTTTCCACGACCATTTCAATGAGGCCGTCGTCGATGAGGATATGCGAGCCGCGGTGTACGTCCTTCGGCAGGTCCTTAAACGTGATAGAGCAGCCTTCCGCGTCGCCGGGGCGCTCGTTCGTCGTCAGTGTGTACTTCTGCCCGTGGGTCAGCATCACCTTTTCGGCGAACTTCCCCGTGCGGATCTCCGGGCCCTTCGTGTCGAGCAGAATGGCGACCGGCACATCAAGCTCTTTTCGCAGCTTTTTCACCATATCGGCGCGGCGCTTTTGCTCCTCATGCGTGCCGTGCGACATATTCAGGCGCGCCACATTCATGCCGCTCAAAATCAGCTCGCGCAGCACAGCCTCGTCATCGGTAGAAGGACCCAGCGTACATACGATCTTGGTTTTTCTCATCTATATCGACCCCTTTCGTTTTCGCAGACCCCATGGCCTGCACACCAGTGTGGGCTATTTTTCCTTATTATAGCTGAAAAAAGAAAGGGAAGTCAATATGACGGCTAAAAATTAAAAAAGTAACAGGCTATTTGTTGAAAATGACTCGCTTTTTCACACCGGAAGTCATATTTTTCACTTTTGCCGTGCGAGAAAGTATCCTTTTCTGCATTTCGCAGATCGGCAGAGGCAGCAAAGCAAGGATTGCCACGATGCCCCACTGTGTCAAGGTCAGCGGTACGGAGCCAAACAGCGCCGCCGCTTGCGGAAACACGACCACGCCCGCCATCCATGCCGAGCAAATCAAAAACGATACGTTCAGCCCCCGGTTTTTGAACATGCCGCGTCCCAAAACCGGTCCCGTACTGCGCATATTATAGCTGTGCACGAGCTGCGAAAGGCTTAGGACCGCAAACGCCATCGTGCGCCCCACGGCGGGCTGCATGGGATCGGCGTCAAAAAACACGCGCCCCACCGTGAACGCCAAAAGCGCCAGCGCGCCGATCATCATACCCTCCACCGCCATTGCAAAACCGAGCCCGTTTGAAAACGCACTGCTGTCCCGCGCGGTAGGCGGGCGGCGCATCACGTCGCCCTGCGGCGGGTCACTGCCCAGTGCCAGCGCAGGCAAAGAGTCCGTCACAAGGTTCACCCATAATAATTGCGCCGGCAAAAGCGGCGTCGGCGTGCGCAGCAAAAACGACACAAGCACCACCAAGATCTCGCCGATGTTGCACGACATCAAAAAATGGATGGTCTTGCGGATGTTGCCGTACACCGTCCGCCCCTCCCGCACGGCGGAAACGATCGTCGCGAAGTTGTCGTCCGTCAGCACCATGTCGGCGGCGTTTTTCGCGACCTCCGTGCCGTTTTTGCCCATCGCGCAGCCGATGTCCGCCGCTTTCAGGGCAGGCGCGTCGTTCACACCGTCGCCCGTCATCGCCGTGACGAGCTTCAGCCTGCGAAACGCCTTGATAATGCGCATTTTGTGCGCCGGAGAGACCCGCGCGTACACGGAACACGTCTGCACCGTCTGCAAAAGCGCGTCGTCCGAAAGGCTTTCCAGCTCCGCACCCGTCATCACAGCTTTATTTTCAATGCCGAGCCGTCCGGCAATGGCTGAGGCCGTAGCGGGTTGGTCGCCGGTGATCATCACGGGGCGAATGCCCGCACGCTTGCACTCGGAAACCGCCTCCGCCGCCTCCGGGCGCGGGGGATCCTCCAGCCCGATAAGCCCCAAAAAGCACAGCCCGCTTTCCGCCGCATCGTCCGTCTCGGGGCAAGCTTCCGCGCGCTTTTCCGCTGCCGCCAGAACACGCAGCGCGTCGTTTGCCATGTCGCGGTTTTTTGCGCTCAGTGCCGCCCGCATCTCGGGTGTTAACGTAACGTTCTTCCCGTTTAAAAGCACATACGTGCAGCGCGGTAAAATCGCCTCCGGCGCGCCCTTTGTGATGACCCTGTATCCGCCCTCCGTTCGCAGTACGACTGTCATACGGCGGCGTTCTGCCGTAAACGGCACCTCAGCCGCTTTCACGCGCTGCTTTTGCAGACTCTCCCAGCCCGATACCGCCGCGACAATCGCCGTTTCGGTCGGGTCACCGAGCAGCTTCTCGCCGCTGCCCTCCACGCTCGTGCACAGCGCCGCCGCAGATAGCAAAGCGTCTCTATCCTGTCCGTTCAGCTCGCCCGCCGCACCCGCGCAGCGCACTACCGTCATTTTGTTCTGCGTCAGCGTGCCGGTTTTGTCGGAGCAAATGACCTCGCAGCTGCCAAGCGTCTCCACGGCAGGCAAATGCCGAATGATGGCTCGCTTTGCCGCCATGCGCCGCACGCCGAGCGCCAAGACGATCGTCACCACGGCAGGCAGGCCCTCGGGTATCGCCGCCACCGCAAGGCTGATGGAGATCATGAACATTTCAAGCGGTTCTGCCTTTTGGATAAGCCCGATCAAAAAAATCACCGCACATATTCCAAGCACCAAAAGCCCAATGAGCTTGCCCGTGCGCCGCAGCCGCAGCTTTAACGGCGTGTCGGGGGTTTCTTCGTCGCCGAGCATCGCCGCAATGCGACCCATTTCGGTTTGCATGCCCGTTGCGGTCACAATGCCCGCGCCCTGCCCGGCAGAGATGCCCGTGCCGGAAAACAGCATGTTTTTGCGCTCCGCCGCGCCGCACGTTTCGTCACATACCGCATTCGCACTCTTGCCGCTTGGCACGGATTCCCCCGTCAGCGCGCTTTCCTCGGCCTGCAAATGCACGCTCTCCAAAAGCCGCAGGTCGGCGGGCACTACGTCTCCCGCGCGGATATATACGACGTCCCCCGGCACGAGTGCTTCGGCGGAAATGACCGCGCGTTTGCCGTCCCGCAGCACATCGGCGTGCGGCGCAGAAAGCGTGCGCAACGCTTCCAACGCCCGTTCTGCCTTCGCCTCCTGCACCGTGCCGACGAACGCGTTCGCAATGACGATGCCCAAAATCAGCAGCGGGTCGGCCAGATTCGCTTCCCCCTGCATGCACGAGACGGCAAACGACACTGCCGACGCGATGAGCAGAATGAGCACCATAAAATCGCCGAACTGCAGCATAAATTTCTTTGCGAAGCTCGTTTTCTTCCCCTTTTGCAGCCGATTCTCACCGTAAACGCCGAGCCGCTTTTTCGCTTCAGATCCGCTCAGTCCACGCCCCGCGTCGCTTTGAAGGGTTTTCACAGCCGCCTCCGCCGTCATGGCATAGAATTTTGCTTCCGCTATGGGTTTTGACATTTTCCTGCCCCCTTTTCCGGTAATTCTATGCGCGGGCGCGTCCGTTTAGAATTTTGAAAGAATTCTTTCATAGAAATCCACTGGCATTTTTAGAAAAATTGCAGTATACTATAACTCAATCAAAGCATTGGAGGTTTACTAAGATGAGTTTTCCCGGCATCCCGTCGCTTGACGCCGCCGTCATGGCCTTTATACAGACGCACTTTCATAACACCGTGACCGATACGGTCTTCCCCATCATCACATCGCTCGGCGAAGCGGGCATTGGGTGGATCGTCCTTTCGCTCGTTTTGCTCTGCTTTAAAAAAACGCGCCGCACCGGTGGTTTGGTGCTTATCGCCATGACGGTCACGCTGCTTTTCGGCGAGCTGACGCTGAAAAACATCATCTGCCGCCTACGCCCGTGCAACGTGTTCACGAATTTTCCGATGCTCATCGCGCGCCCCACGTCCTATTCATTCCCCTCGGGCCACACATCGTCAAGCTTTGCCGCAGCGCTTATTTTGACGCTCCGCCACAAAAAAGTCGGCTGGCTCGCGTACATTCCGGCAGTGCTCATCGCGTTCTCCCGCATTTTTCTTTTTGTCCACTACCCTACCGATGTCCTCGCCGGCATCCTCCTCGGCACCCTCGCCGCCCTCCTCACCTACTTTGCCGCCAAGGCGATTCAAAAACGACAGGCAGAGAAGCGCACGGCACAAATTTGAACCGTTTATTTCGACAAATAAAAGCAGCGCGCAGGTTTCACAGCCTACGCGCTTTTTCTATCTCTGTTCAGTTCTTTCTTGTCCATTCTTCCAACACTTTCCGTACATTATGCGCGGCGTCTTCCTGAATCTCAATGACCTTTGCACCGGCGTGCTTTGCTACGTCCCGCAGGTCGCACGCGATGGCGGTGTGGTACGAACAGCCGATGACAAGGAACACGTCGCCGGGCTTTAATTCAGCCACCATTTCGTATGCTTTCGCGTAGTTCGGCGCGGGGTCACCGTACAGCACGGGCTTATTATAAAGCGCCCACGCCTTGTCCATTTCGTCGTCCTCCGGCAGGCCGCCGTGCAGCTCCAGTGCGTCGCTGCCCGCTTTTTTATGCAGCCCGTCAATGTTCATCGTGATGACCGGCACCTTGTATTCCGCCAGTGCAAAATGCGCGTCGTTCGGCTCCGCGCCGTTCATATTCGCTTTCAATTCGCGAATGACCTCGTTATACGCCTCGTGGTGATGCTCCGCGAACGTGCGGAACAGCTTTTCGCGCACGTCGGGTCGCTCCATAAACGTCGGAATGTTGCTCTGCTTGCTGATGCCCGCGCCCGTAAACGCCAGAATTTTCATAAAGACCGCCTCCTTGGCTCTCAATTTAAAGGAACGGCGCAGATTTTAAGCCTGCGCCGTTCTTTTTATATAAATTCAATTTTACTGCGCTTTGCCGATCTCCAAGGCTTTTCTATTGAAACCGAGCATATCCGCTTTTCTTGCGGGAATGCACTTTTGCAGCGCTTTATCGAGCGTTTCTTCCGTGCAGAACGCAAGCTCCTTGCGCAATTTGCCGACCAAGATGATGTTCGCAAGGCCCTTCAGTCCGTTTTCCTCCGCCAGTTTTGATGCCGGGACATAGAAAACGGTCACATCGGCGCGCTCTACACGCTCGTCGATGAGGCTGCTGTCGAGTAAGATCGTGCCGCCGGGCTCGACCTCGTTCACGAACTTATCGAGTGACGGGCGGTTCATGGCGATGAGCACATTCGGGTTCGTCACAAGCGGCGAGCCGATGGGTTCATCGGAGAGACAAATGCTGCAATTCGCGGTGCCGCCGCGCATCTCCGGGCCGTAGGACGGCAGCCAAGAGAGCTCCCTGCCCTCGATGAGGCCTGCATACGCCACAACTTTACCGGCGAACAAAATGCCCTGACCGCCGAAACCGGCAAAAACGATGTTCAAGTCTTTCATTTCAGCCTGTCCCCCTTTGTGCCGTCTTTATACACGCCGAGCGGGTAGTACGGAACCATGTTCTTTTCGAGCCAATCGAGCGCCTCAACAGGCGACATGCCCCAGTTCGTCGGGCAGGTGGAAAGCACCTCTACAATGGAGTAGCCTTTGCCCTCAATCTGGTTCTGGAACGCCTTTTTGATTGCCTTTTTTGCGATATTGACATTCTTCACGTTATCGACGGTCACGCGCTGTGCAAGCGCCACGCCGTCCAGTGTGGAGAGCATTTCGCAAATGCGCACCGGGTAACCTGCCGTGTTGACATCACGGCCGTACGGGGTAGTCTGTGTGACCTGATTCGGCAGGGATGTCGGCGCCATCTGGCCGCCTGTCATGCCGTAAATTGCATTGTTTACAAAGATAACGGTGATGTTTTCGCCGCGCGTTGCCGCGTGGACGGTCTCCGCCGTACCGATGGCCGCAAGGTCGCCGTCGCCCTGATAGGTGAACACAACGTCCTCCGGCTTTGCGCGCTTGATGCCCGTTGCGACCGCTTGGGCTCTGCCGTGCGGCGCCTGCACCATATCGCAGGTGAAATAATCGTAGCACATAACGGAGCAGCCGACCGAGGCCACGCCGACCGTTTTGCCGTCAATGCCGAGTTCTTCTATCGCTTCCGCAACAAGGCGGTGAATGATGCCGTGCGTACAGCCGGGGCAATAATGCAGCGGCGCGTCTGTTAGCGTAGACGGCTTTTTAAATACAACTGCCATTTGATTCTATCCTTTCGCCTTATTTCAAAAGTTTATCGATCTCGCCCAGAATTTCCTTCGGGGTAGGAATCACACCGCCGGTGCGGCCGTAGAAGTGCACCGGCACGCGGCACTCTGCCGCAAGACGCACATCGTCTACCATCTGGCCCATGCTCATCTCCACAACGAGCAGCTCTTTGGCGTGGTCTGCCGCGCGCTTGATCGCGTCCTTCGGGAACGGCCACAGCGTGATGGGACGAATTAAACCGACCTTCTTGCCGGCTTCACGCGCCTTATTCACGGCGCTGCGCGCCACACGGCTCGATGCGCCGTAAGCGACGACGATGACATCTGCGTCCTCCGTGCGATATTCCTCCGCACGCTGCTCTTTTTCTTCGACGATCTTATAGCGCTCGTAGCGGGCACGCACAAGGTCTTCAAGGGCGTTCGGCGTAAGGTAAAGGGAGTTGATGATGTTGTGCTCTCTTTTATTTTCATGGCCGCAGGCTGCCCACGGCTTTTCGGGAAGCTTTCTGTCTTTGTGCTCCGGCAGCTCCACCGGCTCCATCATCTGGCCCAGCATGCCGTCTGCAAGGATCATCGCGGGCATGCGGTATTCGTCGGCTTTATCGAATGCGTCGGAGACGAGGTCGACCATTTCCTGCACCGTGGACGGCGCAAAAACGAGAATCTGGAAGTCACCGTGGCCGAGGGCTTTCGTCGCCTGCCAGTAATCGGACTGTGAGGGCTGAATGCCGCCGAGGCCCGGGCCGCCGCGCTGCACGTTGATGATGAGCGCCGGCAAGTCGGAGCCTGCCATATAGGAAATGCCTTCGCCCTTAAGGCTGATGCCGGGCGAGCTTGAAGACGTCATGGCGCGCACGCCGGCCGCAGCCGCACCCAGCACCATATTAACCGCCGCGATTTCCGATTCAGCCTGCAAATATGTACCGCCGATCTTCGGCATACGCTTTGCCATATAAGCCGCAAGCTCTGTCTGCGGTGTGATGGGATAGCCGAAGAAATGATGACATCCCGCCTGAATAGCGGCTTCGGCCAGGGCTTCGTTGCCCTTCATCAAAACTTTTTCTGCCATAGTTTTTAACTCCTCTCTCAGCGTTCCACCGTGATCGCCGAATCCGGGCACATGGTCGCGCATGCCGCACAGCCCACGCACGCTGCCTCATCGGTCAGCTCTGCGGGGTGATAGCCCTTCGCGTTCAAACGATCCTTCGCGAGCGCGATGATCTTTTTCGGACACGCGTGAATGCACATGGAGCAGCCTTTACATACTTTTTCGTCTACAATGATCCTTGCCATTCGGTTTCCTCCTTTATCCTACTCGGTTTCGTCCTCCCAGACGAAACGTACATATCGCTTTACCGCTTTAAATCCCTCGGGCAGCGTGTTTTCCACCGCAAAATCCGGCACGGTGGAATAGAGAAGCGGCAGATGGCATAATTCTGCGGCTTTTTTCGCAAACGGCACAGCATCAAGCACCGTTTGCATATCGGTCTGCACAGCGAGGTTTGAATTGTTCACGATTGCCGTCGCTTTCAGGTGCGATGCCGTTTCGATCTCCCGAAGGAGCGGAAGCGTTTCTTCCGGCTTTGTGGAAAGCACACGGTACCGGTTTACGACGTACAGCATCTCGTACCCGGCAGTCTCGATTTGCCGATGCAGCTGCCCGAGCGCCGTAGCGCCCACGTCGTCACCGCCCGCATCGATAAAAATATCGGCGTTCTCCATATTAAAGATGGAGAAGATCTCCGGCGGCAGCACAGGGGTATCGAGCGTTGTGTTCGCGAACACCGGCGCGATGAGTTCCACGCCGAGCTTTTTGAGCAGCGCGGAATAATCCGACGAGCGGAAATACGGGTTCACGACGTCCATATCGACAACAACGCTGCGTCTGCCGCGCTGCGCCGCCTCTGCTGCCAAATTCAGCACGAGATTGGTCTTTCCGCAGCCGTAATGCCCGCAAATGACCGTAATGGAGCTTTTCATGCGCTCACCCTTTCTTCTATAAATAAAGCGGTCCGGTACTCATCATCATACCACCGGACCGCCAAAAAATCAACCTTTCCCGCCGACTTCGCTGCTTTATTCATAAATTTTTATAAGTCTTACAAAATGTGGGATTCGTGAAAATCTTTTAGGCTTTCGGTTCTTTGGCGGTGTTGATGGAAGAAATCAGCATTCTTCGGATAGTGCCGCATAAGGTATACAGCTCCCGCGCCGCCTCTCTGCCCAAAATATCGGATTTCACAAATATCTCTATCCAATACTCCGTTTCATAACACTCTTTGAGCGCGATTTGCAGCTTTGCAATGAAGTCCGCTTTTCCGTGCGCATAGTTCGCTTCCCGAATATTCGCACCGATGGAAGTTGCGGAGCGCTCAAGCTGATTAACGATAGACCGATGCCCGTGGATCGTTTCCGTTAACTTTATCGCCTTGACCGCAAAGTCCGTCGATAGGTCGCGCAATTTGGATTCTGACACGCTATCACCTTCCTTTTTAGGAAAGTATAGCATAACTTTAGCGATGAGAAATATATTTAAAGGAAATTAGAAATTTTCAGAAGTTTTTTAGTGAAATATTTTGCTGATGCAAAATGTGAAATAATGCTAACGCATTGTGAAATTTGATGCCAGCATCAAGTGAAATGAAATAAATCCACGCACGCCCGCAGGCATTTCACACGCCATAGGCGTATTTCACGTGCGAAGCACATTTCACAAATCCGCCAGGATTTATTTCGTTGAAAAAAGACCTTTGTCAATCGACAAAGGTCTTTTTTTGGAGCGGACGACGAGGCTCGAACTCGCTACCTCCACCTTGGCAAGGTGGCGCTCTACCAGATGAGCTACGTCCGCATTTCGGATTTCGTGTCACTTGTTTTGCAACGTGACTTATTATAGCGGAGATGATCCGATTTGTCAAGCCTATTTTTGAATTTTTTCCGACTTTTTTCGTAAATGCTTGCAATCCGTGAAAAAACTGCTATACTTTATGCAATGATTTTCGGCAGCACTGTGCGAATACGGAGCTGCTTTCTGTTATTTTAGAAGGAGTTATGTTTATGTATTGTAAAACCTGCCGTCAACCGCTGCCTCATGATGCCCGCCGCTGCCCAAACTGCGGCGCACCTGTTGAAAACACCGTTTCGCAAAGCGGCGCACGGGATTTCACCGCCGACTACGACCCGCGCGACATTCAGGAGAATCGCGGCTGGGGCATTCTTTCCTACCTCGGCTTTTTGGTACTCATCCCCATTTTCGCTGCGCGCAACTCGTATTTTGCGCGTTTCCACGCAAACCAGGGGCTTGTGCTGTTTCTTTTCTACGCGTGCTATTCGGTGCTGACGCGCATCATCACGAACATCTTAAACCTCGCGCTCGGCTTTATACCGTTTGTGCCGGGCATGATCTCCGCCGCGCTGCAATTTATCGGCATCATCTTCTTTGTGCTGATGATCCTCGGCATCGCAAACGCCGCTTCCGGCAAAGTAAAGGAGCTGCCGTTCATCGGCCGTATTCGCCTTTTGAAATAACCGTACATAGCAAAATTGCCCTGCGGGATTTTCTTTCTCAGGGTATTTTTATACGCGAATTTCGCAAAACCGTTGCGCACAAAGTCGATATATGCTATACTGCGTAAGGAAAAATTCAGCGTTCGGCGGATTTTAATCAAGCGGCAACGCGGGGGAGCGCCCGATTTGCCGTGCCGGACTGCTTTCACATAGCGATGGGACTCCGTGTTTCGGATTGAGAGGAAGCAATTGAGCTTCGACCGCCCGGCCTGAATTTACATTCGGGCGCGCTTCGCTATGTGCATTTGTGCGCCTCTTTTAAATATGGGTCGGAAACGCTTATATTTAGAGAGGTACAAAAAATGAAAAGAGAACACATTCTGAAAATGGTCATGCTTGCAATGCTCGTCGCCATCGGCGTCGTCATTTCGCCGATTTTGCGCGTGGAGGGCATGTGCCCCATGGCGCATCTCATCAACATTGTCTGCTCCGTTTTCCTCGGTCCATGGTATTCCCTGCTGTGCGCCACGCTTATCGGCATCATTCGTATGACGCTGATGGGCATTCCGCCGCTTGCCTTAACCGGCGCGGTGTTCGGCGCGTTTCTTTCCGGCGTATTTTACCGTCTTTCGGGCGGCAAGATCCTTTGCGCAGTGCTCGGCGAAGTGTTCGGCACCGGCGTCATCGGCGCGCTGGCTTCTTATCCGGTGATGACGTACCTCGTCGGGCGCGAGGGGTTGACATGGGCTTTTTATATTCCGTCGTTCATCGGCGGCACGCTGATCGGCGGCTCCATTGCGTTCGTGTTCCTCATGGCGCTGCGCCGCAACGGACTGCTTGCAAAATTCCAGCATGATTTGGGGGCGAAGGTCTATGACACCACAGCTGCAAAACGCGCTGCTCAAAGCACGAAATGATCTGCGCGAGACGGCGCCGCTCATCCACTGCATCACGAATCCGATTGCGATCAACGACTGCGCGAACGGGATCCTCGCCGTGGGCGGAAAACCTATCATGGCGGAGCATCCCGACGAGGTGGAGGAAATCACGTGCATAGCGGGAGCGCTCGGCGTAAACATCGGCAACATCACAGACGCGCGCCGCACCTCCGTTTTGACGAGTGCCAAGGCGGCGAAAACGGCCGGTGTGCCGATCTCTTTTGACGCGGTGGGCGTGACGTGCAGCGCCCTGCGCCGCGGCCTGACGCATACGCTGCTGCGCGAGGCCTGCCCGGAAATTTTGAAGGGCAACGATGCGGAGATTCGCGCCATTGCGGGCGCGCATTTTGAAAGTCGCGGCATCGATGTTTTACGGACGAACACGGCGGAAACGATTGAAATTGCAAAAATGCTCGCCTCTACCCTGCACTGCGTGGTGCTCGTCACCGGCAAAACGGACATTATCACAAACGGCGAAACAACTGAGCTGTGCGAAAACGGCACACCACGCCTGTCGCTCGTCACCGGCACAGGCTGCATGGTACACGCGTTGTGCGCGTCATACAGCGCCGTGACGGATCCGTTTACGGCTGCGGTTTTAGCCGTTTCCACCATGGGCATTTGCGGTGAGCTGGCCGAACGGAAATCCGAAGGGCTCGGGTCGTTCCGCATCGCGCTTTTGGACGCACTTTCGCTGCTTTCGGACGATGATTACACGCGTTTATTACAGCTGCGCGAAGTTTAAAAGAAGGAGTTTTCTATGAAATTCGATCCTACCTTATACCTTGTGACCGACAGCACCGGCCGCACGGACGATGACTTTCTTTCCATCCTCGAAAAGGCACTCACGGGCGGCGTGACGCTGGTGCAGCTGCGCGAAAAAGAGCGCGGCGGCGGTGAATACCTGCGCCTTGCGCGCCTCACAAAAGCTGTTTGCGACCGCTACCGTGTGCCGCTTATCATCGACGACCGCGCGGACATCGCCATGGCGGCAGATGCGGCGGGCGTACACGTAGGTCAAAGTGATCTGCCCGTCTGTGAAGCGAGAAAGCTTTTAGGTGAAGATAAAATCGTCGGCGCAACGGCAAAAACCGTGGAGCAGGCGCAGAAAGCGTACCGCGAAGGCGCGGACTACCTCGGCACGGGCGCGATCTTCCCGACGACCACAAAGGTGAAAACCGTGCTGACGCCGGTTTCGCGCCTGAACGATGTCTGCCGCAGCGTGCCAATCCCGGTCGTGGCCATCGGCGGTTTAAATGCCGGGAACATGGATGTTTTGAATGGCAGTCCCATTGACGGCATAGCGGTCGTTTCGGCCATCATGAAGAGTGCAGATCCCGAAGCTGCCGCGCGGGAGCTTTTCGCGCGCGTGCGGGTGATTAAAGAGAATAACCGCTGAAAGTCATAGAATGCTACATTTTGTGCTGATTTCACAAACTGAAACGACATTTGGCGGTGAAATCTTTTCCGAAATGACACACGGTTTTTACGCGCGGTTTATTGACTCTGCGTTTTACCGGTAGTATGATAATGGTAGAAGCAAAATTCCCCATAACTTGCGTACAAGCCCCTTTTCATAAATCCACACCTTAAACGAAAAAATCACCGAGTTTTTCCTCGGTGATTTTTTCGTTATAAAGCGTCGGCAAAAAGATTTTTCGTTCTTTTGCCGGCGCTCTCTGTTTATTCTTAAAAACTTTTACAGCGTAAACGTATACGTGCCCGCGGTGAGCGTCATTTCTTCCGTGGTACCGTCTTTTTTCGGCAGATAGACTTCCGCTTCGGCGTCAAACGGGATGACGACGGTGTACGTCACTTCGCCGTTATCCTCGTACTGCCAGCCGGTTTCATAGTAGCCTGCGGCGGTATTGACCTTGGCTTTTGCCGCGCCGAGTCTTACATCGGGCTGCGGGCGGATGACGGCCTTTTTATAACCGGGCACATCCGGCACGGGGTTCAGGCCGCAGACGTTCTTATACACCCACTCGAACACTGCGCCGTAAGCGTAGTGGTTCATGGAGTTCATGCCGATGCCGCTGATTTTACCGTCCGGATTGACGGAGTTCCAGCGCTCCCAGATTGTTGTGGCACCCATGTTGACCTCATAAAGCCAGCCGGGATTTTCCTCGTTCAAAAGCAGCGTATAGGCTTCTTCATTCGCGCCGTTATCGGAGAGCGCGCGGCACAGCACAGGCGTGCCAAGGAAGCCGGTCTTCAGCTTGCCTTTATTCATCGCGAGCAGGCCACGCAGGGTTTCGGTAATCTTCTCGCGTGCGAACTCCGGCGCAAGCCCAAACGAAAGCGAAATGGCGTTGCCGGTCTGCGTTGCGGCCGCGCATCTGCCGCCCGCCGTGTAGAACTCGCGGCGGATGGCGTCGAGAATTTCGTCTGCACGCTTTTTGTAGACGTCGTACTCGGTCGTTTTGCCGAGCGCGCGTGCGGCGTTTGCAACGCACATGGTGCTCTTATAGTAGTAGGCGGAGCACAGGAACGTGATGTCCGTGCCGCCGAGAACAGACTCGGGATTGAAGCCGGATTCCGGGCCGTCCAGTGCGAGCCAATCGGCAAAGTGGAACTCAATGCCCGGCCACAGGCGCGTTGCGCCGTGCGCTTCGTCGTAGCGGTAGATCCAATCTGCCCACAGCTTCATGCTCTCGAAGCCGTTTTTGAGCACGCTGATGTCGCCCGTTGCAATGTAGGTTTCCCAAGGGACGATGGCTGCGGCGTCTGCCCAGCCGCAGTGACCGCCGCCGTTTGCGAGCATTGGGTTTGCTTCGCCCGGCTTGCGGCTGATGAGCAGCGGGGCGACATCCGGCACCTTGCCGTCGAGGCGCTTCTGTTCCTCCAAAAGGTCTCGGATATACTTTGTATAGAACGCGCCGCAATCCATGTTGTAGTTCGCCGTGGGGCAGAACGCCTGCGCGTCGCCCGTCCAGCCCATGCGCTCGTCGCGCTGCGGGCAGTCGGTCGGCACGTCGAGAAAGTTATCGCGCTGGCTCCAGACGGAGTTCAAGTACAGGCGGTTGACCTTCTCGTTTGCGGTCGTGATCTCGCCGGTCTGCTCAAGGTCGGAATAAAGCGCCCACGCCTGAATATCCGTGATGCCGGTGAGGTCTGCCACGCCGGAGAATTTGATGTAGCGGAAGCCGTAGAAGGTCGCAATCGGTCGAATAAAGGCTTTTTTGCCCGTCGAAATATAGCGGTACTCGGAAAGCGCAGTGCGCAGGTTATCGCGGTAGAAGCAGTCATCCTGCAACAGCTCGCCGGTCTGCACGCGCAGCTCGACACCTGCGGGCAGGTCGGCCATGAACGTGAACCAACCCGTAATGTTCTGGCCGAGGTCGAACACAAGCTCGTTTTTCGGCGTGGTGATCTGCTTCGGGGTGATGATATGCTTTGCTTTTACGGGCAGCGAGAGGCGCGCGGAAATTGCGCCGAGATTCGTCGTGGTGTTGCGCTTCACCGGCTGCCAATTTGCATAGGTGCAGGACGGCGCGCACCAGTTTTCGATTTCGAGGTTCGCATCGTAGCGCTCGCCGTCGTAGATGTTGCCGAACGTCAGCGGGTTCGGCGCGCACTGCCAGCTTTCGTCCGTGACGATGACGGTCTCGCCCTGCGTGGTGGTGACGTGCAGCTCACCGAAGAGCAGATATTCCTCTGTGTACATGTTGCAGGGTTTTCCCGGGAAATTCGTTTCGTAATCGCCGACGACGCCGTCAAAACCAAAGCGGCCTTTCGCCCAGCCGTTGCCCAAAATGGCGCCGATGACGTTTTCGCCGGTGTGAACGAGGTCGGTCACGTCGTAGGTCTGGTACTGAATCCAGCTGTCGTAGGCGGTGCAACCGGGAACAAGGTACTCATCGTTCGCCTTTTCGCCGTTCAAATAGAGCTCGTAGATGCCGAGACCCGTGAAGTATGCGCGGGCAGAGAGAACTTCGCCGGTGATCTCAAACGCGCGGCGCATGTACGGGGCGGTGTCCGGCGCAAGGCACGGAGAAATACGCTGTGCCGTGAACGGCTCGTCGAGCTTTGCGGTCTCGAACCACGCAGTGTCGCTTGTGACCAATTCACCGTTATCGCCCATAACGGTAACGCGCCAGAAGTAGCGCGTGCGGGGCTCGAGGGTGATTTCCACCGGTACACCGAGAGACGACGCGGTTTTGCACGCGCCGGTATCAAAGATAACGTCGGCAAAATCCTCCGTTTTGGAAACCTCCACGCGCGCCCAAAGCTGCTTTTTCGCTTCGGTATCCGTGACTGTCCACGAGACGTGCGGCGTTTTCAGATCAAAACCGAGCGGGTTGACGATACGGTTTGTTTTCATTCTCTGAATTTTCATGTTCCGTTCCTTTCTGTGCGTTTGCACGTGCGGCTTTTTCCTTTGCCGCTTCGTATTCCGGCCGCGTAAAGCTGCGGCATTTTGTTCTATTTCACAGAATATCAGATATGAAGATGAAAAACAAGGACTCAATTTCCGCAAAAATACGTCCTTATTTTCAGTAATGGTATGCGAAGATGTTGAACTAAGCCGTTTTCAAAAGTTCTTATAGGTTAGCCGCGACTTTAGCTTGACACAAGTCCATATTTGTGGTTTAATAAGCAAACATGAGTATCGGCGCCGCAAAGCGGCACTGCGATAAGGGAGTAGTCGGCGCGAAGCGCTGTATGGTCGACACACTTGAGGAAACTCACGGCTATACATGAAATGACGAGACTTATCCGAAAGGCATCTCCGGCTTTTCGGGTGAGTCTTTTTTATTGCCCGCGCACGTATATTTTTATAACAAAACAACGGAAAACGGTGATCAAAATGAGCTTATGGGAACTCTTAATTCTGGCAGTTGGCCTTTCAATGGACGCATTTGCGGTTTCGGTATGTAAGGGGCTTTCGGTGAAAAAGCTGAAAGCGAAACACATGCTGACTGTGGGTGCCTATTTTGGCGGATTTCAGGCACTGATGCCTCTTTTGGGGTACATTTTGGGTATACAGTTCCAGTCAATGATTCAGCAGTTCGACCACTGGATCGCGTTTGTGCTGCTGGTGCTGATCGGCCTGAGCATGATAAAGGAATCGCGCGAGGAAGCGGAGAACCTCAACGATTCGTTCAGCTTTAAGACGATGCTGCCGCTCGCGGTGGCGACGAGCATCGACGCGCTGGCGGTGGGCGTAACGTTCGCGTTTTTGCAGGTCAAAATCGTACCGGCCATCAGCTTTATCGGCGCAACGACGTTCATTCTTTCGGCGATCGGTATTCGCATCGGCAACATTTTCGGCGCGAAGTATAAATCGAAAGCAGAGCTTGTCGGCGGCATCGTGCTGATTTTGATGGGCGTGAAAATTTTGTTAGAGCACCTCGGCGTACCGGATATGATTTTCGGTTAAGAACCGGAAACAAGAAAGCGCCCCGCTTCCTTTTATGGAAAGCGGGGCGCTGTTTTGTTTTAATTTACGAACTAAAGTAACCCGTTAAATTACTTCTGTGCGTCGTAGTAATCCTGATATGCGGTGTAGCCCTGGAGCTCGATGTTCGATGCACGCTTATCGGTGTAGATCTTCTCAATGTCATGAACCTGATTGGACTCAGCAAAGTCTTTCAGATCCTGAACGAGCTTATCGAACGTTGCGTCGTCGGAAGCCATGATGATCTGCGGGATACGCATCTTGCACTCATCGGCGATAGCCTGTCTTGCCATACCGAGGTCTTCGGTCGGATCGATCTCAAGAGAGAGGTTGGCGTTTTCGTCGGTCAGGAACTTCTGGCCGGGGACTGCCGGATGGATGGAATCTTCCGGAGTGAAGACGTGAGCCTGAATGGAGATAACCCAGCTTCTGGATTCTTCCGGCTGTGCATCGTTAACTGCATACTTCGTCAAGTCAACGTTATCGGCGTGAGCCGGCTGAGCCCAGAACCAGCAACCTGCTGCGTTCTTTTCGTCAGAGCTAAGCTCTTCTTCCGGCTTCTTGAGGATCGGGTTGCCGTTTTCGTCCTTGCCTTCCCAGAGGCCGCCCTCAGGACCGTACATCATGTTGATGGAGCCGTCCTTCGTGAGCATCCAAGAATAGAGATCGAAGATACGCTGCGGGTTTTCAGCCTTTGTGGTGATGCAGTTGACGTTGCTACCAGGCGTGCCGTTTTCTTCGCCATATACCCAATCTACGCCTTCAGCCGGCGGGAAAATCGGAGAATCCTTAAGCTCCCAACCGAGGAGATCGTAGGTGTTGCCGTCTTTCTCCTGAAGGAGGGTACGGAAGTGGTTGACATCGTCCTGAGAGAAGTCATAGTACAGAACCGCTCCACGGCCGTTGGAGAGCTTCTCTACGTACTGATCGTTGCTGTCGGTATAAATGGTTTCCGGGAAGAGGCCTTCTCTAAACCACTGGTTAGCAATCTTCAGAGCGGAGACGTAGTTGTCGTCAAAGACAGCAAGCTTAATGTCGTTATCCGCCTGAGACCAGTATGTATCAACAAGGTTCGGGTTGCCGTAGGAACGATAGATAGCGGAAACGGTGTTGAAGCCGTTATCGTCCTGTCTCGGGAGCCACGGGAAGATGCTCTGGCCGTCGGAGGTCTTAACGCCCTTGTCCTTAGCATCCAGCATGAACTGGTGCAGGTCTTCGAGCGTCTTGAGCTCCGGAGAACCGAGCTGCTCATAAACGTCGTGGTTGACCATCCAGCTCGCGTTACCGCCGGTAGCGCCCTTACGAGCCCAGTTCGGGATACCATAGAGGCCGCCGTTAACGGACAGCAGCTTCTGGGAGGATTCGAGGATGTCCTCATCAAAGGAGCAGCCTTCATACCTCAAGGTGTTGATATCGACGAGCTTGCCGAGGCTGATGAGCTTCTGCCAGTTCGCGTTACGGTCGAGGATGATAACATCCGGCAGGTCGTCGGAGGAGATCATCAGGTTCAGTCTGGAATCCGCATCGGCTTCCGGGCAGGAATAGTTGACCGTGATGTTGAACTTTTCGTTCATGTACTTCGATGCAGCGTCTTCGCCCCAGGGCTTAACGGAACCCTGATAGCTGTAATATGCATCAAATTCGTAGTGCTCGGTGGTGTCGTCCGGGCCGGAGGAACCGGTTACCTCGGAGCTTGCGTCACCGCCGTCTGTGGATTCCGCTGCGGAAGATTCCGTTTTGGAAGATGTGCTGCTGCCAGCCGTGGAAGAGTTTCCGCCGCCGCCGCAGCCGGCTACTGTCAGAATCATGGATGCTGCCATGACTGCTGCCAGAGCCTTCAAGAGAGAGTTTCTGGACTTCATACTTTGCCTCCTTAAAGAATGCTTCGTCAATACACCTTGCATTGACAATTTATTTTATGATTAGCCCTTAACGGAGCCGATCATAATGCCTTTTACGAAGTAGCGCTGCAGGAACGGGTAAACGATGATGATCGGAATGATCGTAACAAACATCGTAGCCATTGTGATGGAGCGCACGTTGGTCTCCTTGCCCTTCAACATGTTGGCGTCGATGGTGACGCCCATGCCCGCAGAGGCCATCTGTTCTGCGAACTTCGCTTCGTTGACGATTCCGAGAAGGACGTTCTGCATCGGCTTCAGGTAATCCTGCGTAATGTACAGGTTTGCCTGGAACCAGTCGTTCCAATGCTGCACACCGAAGTACAGGGCGATCGTCGCGATGATCGGTGTGGAGAGCGGGAAGTAAATTTTAAAGAAGATGGTTATGTAGTTTGCGCCGTCGATGAGAGCGGATTCTTCAAGCGCTTCCGGCAGAGACTGGAAGTAGCTGCGCATGAGGATCATGTTCCACAGGTTGACGAGTGCCGGGATGATGTACACGAGGAAGTTGTTCTTGAGACCGAGATTGAGGATCAAGAAGTAGGTCGGCATGAGGCCGCCGCCGAAGTACATCGGGATAAGACACAGCATTGCGTAAACTTTTTTGCCTACGAGATTCGTTCTGGAAATTGCGAACGCCAGCATACCGGTAATGAGCACGCCGCCGACCGTACCGATGACGGTACGTGCGATGGTGATGAAGTACGCCATCCAGATCTTCTGGTTTGTGAAAACCAGCTCGTAGTTTCTCCACGTAAACTTACGCGGATAGATGGTCAAACCACCAAGGGTGGTATCGTTGGAATCGTTCAAGGAAATCGCAAGGGCATTCAGGAACGGGTACAGCGTAAGGACAAGAACCAGAACGATGGTGACGATCATGATGATATCGATCACGTAGTCGCTGGCCACGCGCTTGGCGCGGATTTTGTTTGGATTTTTTGCCATCTCTCTGTTCCCCCCTTAGAAAAGCTGTGCTTCGCCGAATTTACCTGCTACGTAGTTGGAACCAAGGAGCAGTGCGAAGTTGACGATGGACTTAAAGAGACCGGCCGCTGCTGCGAAGGAGAAACGACCCTGGCTGACACCCAAACGATAAATGAAGGTATCGAGCACGTCTGCGTATTCTTTCAACATGGAGTTGCCCATCTGCTTGGTGAGCATCATGATCTGGTCGAAGTTTGCATTCAGGATGCCGCCGACCTGGAAGATAAACATCAGGATGATGGTCGGTTTGATGGACTTAATTGTGATATGCCACATCTTCTGTGCGCGCGTTGCGCCGTCGATATCAGCCGCTTCATACATATCCTGGCTGATGCTCGTGATAGCGGAGATGAAGATAATCGCGTTCCAGCCAAGCTCCTTCCAGATATCCGTGCACAATGTAATGCCCCAGAAGTACTTGCCTTCGGTGAAGAAGCCGATCGGTTCCTTCGTGACGCCGATCCACATGAGGAACTCATTGATGGCGCCGCCGTCGGTGGACATGAGGTCAAACATCAACGTTGCACATACAACCCAAGAGATGAAGTGCGGCAGGTAGCTGACGGTCTGAACCGTTTTTTTCAGCGGCTGGAAGTTCATTTCGTTCAGCAGCACTGCGAAGAAAATCGGCAGCGGGAAGCCAATGAACATCTTAAGGGCGCTGATGACCAGCGTGTTGCGCATGGCCAGTCCGAAGTACTTATCGGCGAACATGGTCTGGAAGTGTTTGAAGCCTACCCACTGGCTGAAGCCCGGGAAATCACCGAGCTGGAAATCCTGGAAGCCCATAACCACGCCGTACATCGGTACGTAGCTGAACAGGAGGACTAAGAGGATGCCGGGAACTAACAATATCTGCAGATCCCACTGGGCAAGCATTCTGGAAAAGACGTTCTTTTTGCGTAAGACCGTATTTCCACTCGCTTGTGCTTGTTTCAATCTCATCACGCTCCATTTCCACAAAAGATGGAAAATTTTTTACAAAAAGCAGAACTCAAAGCCTGCTTAAAGCCAAAATTTTTTGAAACCCGACTGCCTTTTGCAGTTTTACGGTTTTCTCGTCGAAAGCCCTGAACGATGTTCGGATGGTTTCCAAATTTGTCTAAATATCCGTAACAACCTCTTCAGGAATTGTTCATATTATACACACGCATTTGTAACAAATCAAGGACAAATTGTGCAAAGCATATTGACAAATTATGCAAACCGTGTACAATATAGGTACAAAAAGTAAATTTTATGGTGAAGTTGGTGGGCATATGTCACAAAGTGCTATCTTAGACACACAAAAATGCGAGCATGAAACCGCATCCATTTTGAACAATTTTACTATTGCCTTCGGAAAGGTGCATTGGGGCCTCCCAAATTTCGAAAATTTGGATGAATTGTTCGAAAATCAGCAGTTTGTTTTGATGCTCTGCGTCAAAGCTTCGTCTGAAAAAAGCGATTTATATTTGAATAACGACATTTTTAATGTAATTAATGGGGGGGTGATTTGTGTGCGCCGCAGCGATAAAATCCTTTGGAATCACTGCTGCTGCGACAACATGCAGATTCTCTGGCTTCCCTTTACAATGAAATGCGTTTCCGACTGTTCCGGCGAAGACGCCGATGTTTTAAATGACTTTTTGTGCGGAAAGCTGAGCCCTGTCGGTTATAATACACAGCTGATCGATTACAGCGACTTTCTCAGAAAGCGCGTTTGCAGCTATACCAAGTGCTGCCTGAACCAAGTTCTTTCCGGATTTATACTGGACTGCATTTTTACCCTTAAGCAAAATTACGACGGCCTCACCAACAAGGACAAAATCACCCAATACCTGCTCGACCACGCAACGGAGAAGATCAGCGTGCCGGAACTTGCGAAAAAGCTTTCGATTTCCGAACGCGCACTGTTCTATTATTTTCAAGATAACTTCGGTTCCACCCCGAGCAATTACATTAACCGTATACGCATGAACGCCGCCGCAGAGCACATCCACCGCGGGTTATCCGTGAAAGAAGTGACCGAAATGTACCACTTTTCGGAATCTTCTGCGTTCTGCCGGTTATTTAAGAAGTACTTCGGCATCACGCCGACGGAATATCGGCAGCTGGCAGAGAAATCGCAGCTGAAAATCGTCTCGCGGGACAAGCTGAAGGATTAACCGTATATCTTTCACGCGATCCATAGATAACAAAACACCGCCCGTTCGGAAAAGCTCCGAGCGGACGGTGTTCTTTATCTTATATTATATTGTATTCGATCAGTCAATGACCTTGTTGTCGCGATCCGGAACAATCTTTTCAAGGAACTGCTCTACGGTCATGGCGCCGAGGTCGCCCTCTTTGCGCTTACGGATAGAGATGGTGTTGTTTTCGATGTCCTTATCGCCGACAACAACCATGTACGGCACCTTTTCGAGCTGTGCTTCGCGAATCTTGTAGCCAATCTTCTCGCTGCGGTCGTCGACCTCGCAGCGGAAGCCCTTGTCTTCCAACTGCTTCTTGACTTCATAGAGATAGTCGAGGTGGCGGTCTGCGATGGGCAGCAGCTTCACCTGTACCGGAGCAAGCCACAGCGGGAACGCGCCTGCGTACTTTTCGATGAGCAACGCGAGGGTACGCTCGTAGCAGCCGATGGAGGTACGGTGAATGATGCACGGGGTCTTCTGCTTGCCGTCCTTATCGGTGTAGACCATGCCGAACTGCTCGGCAAGCATCTGGTCGATCTGAATGGTGATAAGCGTATCTTCCTTGCCGTACACGTTCTTAATCTGGATATCGAGCTTCGGGCCGTAGAACGCAGCTTCGCCGATGCCGACCTCGTACGGAATCTCGAGATGGTTGAGGATGCGCTCCATGAGGCCCTGTGCCTCGTTCCACTGCTCTTCCGTACCGATATACTTTGCGCGGTCATCCGGGTCCCATTTCGAGAAGCGGTAGGAAACGTCCTCATACAGACCGAGTGTCTTCAGCATGAAGATTGCAAGCTCCAGGCACTTTCTGAACTCATCTTCCAGCTGCTCCGGTGTGCACATGAGGTGGCCTTCGGAAATGGTGAACTGGCGCACACGGATCAGGCCGTGCATCTCGCCGCTTGCTTCATTACGGAACAGTGTGGAGGTCTCGTTGTAGCGCAGCGGCAGGTCGCGGTAGGAACGCTTGCGGTTTAAATAAGCCTGATACTGGAACGGGCAGGTCATCGGGCGCAGGGCGAAGACTTCCTTGTCCTTCTCCTCGTCGCCGAGCACGAACATGCCATCCTTATAATGATCCCAGTGACCGGAAATCTTGTACAGGTCGCTCTTTGCCATGAACGGGGTCTTTGTCAGCAGCCAGCCGCGGCGCTGCTCCTCGTCCTCGACGAAGCGCTGCAGAAGCTGAACGATGCGTGCGCCCTTCGGCAGCAGGATCGGCAATCCCTGACCGATAACGTCGCTTGTGGTGAAAAGCTCCAGCTCACGGCCGAGCTTGTTGTGGTCGCGCTTCTTGGCTTCCTCCATCATGGTGAGGTGCTCTTCCAGCAAGCTCTGCTTCGGGAACGCGATGCCGTAGAGACGCTGCAGCATCTTGTTGCTTGCATCGCCGCGCCAGTATGCACCTGTGATGGAGGTGAGCTTTACAGCCTTGACATTGCCGGTGCGCATGAGGTGCGGGCCTGCGCAGAGGTCCGTGAAATCGTCCTGCTTATAGAAGGAGATGTGCTCGCCCTCGGCAGCGTGCTCACGGATGAGCTCCTCTTTATAGTCCTGACCCTTCATGAGCTCCAGTGCTTCCGCTACCGGCAGCTCGAAGCGCTCAATCTCGATGTCTTCCTTGATGATCTTCTTCATCTCGGCTTCGATCTTTGCGAGGTCGTCGTTGGTGATGGCCTGCGGCAGCTCCATATCATAATAGAAGCCGTTATCCACAGCCGGGCCGATGGCGAACTTTGTGCCCGGGTACAGGCGGTTTACCGCCTGCGCCATGATGTGGGACGCGGTGTGCCAATATGCCTTTTTGCCCTCTTTATCGTCAAACGTCAAAATCTCTACCTTGCAATCTTCGTTGAGCACGGTGCGCAGGTCGCACACCTCGCCGTTCACTTTTGCGGCACATGCGGACTTATAAAGACCCATGCCGATGCTTTTTGCGACTTCCGCTACGGAAACGCCGCTTTCAAATTCCTTTTCGCTGCCCTTCAGATCAACCTTGATCATGATTCTCAATCCTTTCCTAATTCTCTGATAAAATAAAAAGCCCCGGGATCCCTCACCGGGATCTCGGGGCGACACTGCGCGGTTCCACCCGAGTTCCTGCGTGTTAAAACACACTTGTGTTAACACACAGCTCGTTCTTCCGCCTTAACGCGGCGGCAACGTCCGCCTTTTCGGTAGACCGTTCGGCGGCGGCTCAAAGGTGGTATTTCGGTTTCGCTTTCCGCGGTGCTTTCAGCCGGTGGCAACCGCTCTCTTTCGAAAAGACCTGAACCCGAACTTCCTTATCAAAGCCCTTTTCTTGTCCCCATACTATCACCGTTTTTCTGAAATGTCAACACCCAAGAAAAGAGTTTTTCACATAAATTCTTCGTTGTCTATCATCATAGACAATAAAATGTCTATTTACGCATACAATTTGCGTAGAGGTGATACACTTGCTTTGGGAAAACAATATTGTGGGGCAAACAATACGGTCTGTGCGCAAAGCAAAAGGCATGTCGCAAGAGGTTTTAAGCGGCTTTGCGGGCATTGCGCGCACGCATTTGACGATGATCGAGTGCGGGACAAAGCAGGCGAATTTCTCGACGATATGCAAGATTGCGGAAGCGTTTGATATGCGCCCCAGCGAGCTTGTCCGCAAAATGGAAGAAGCGGAAGAAAAGCGGGATAAATAGACCCGCAGAAAAAATTTTTCTTCTGAAAAGCAAAAAAATCAGCTTATATACTGGGCTCTTGTATAAAACAGAAAGAAACCGTAACTATTTCTTAAATTCTTTGGTTGACATATGCAAGGAAAAGAGATAAAATTGTACATGGAGTGTTTTACACTTTTTAAGTCAGCCGTGTTCCGAGCAGTTTATGCGGCTGCTTTTTGTGTGAGCCTTCACAGGGAATAACGCACCCTGCATAACCTAATTTAGTAATTGAATATCGAAAACCTTAGCGAAGGAGGTGCCCAATGCCACAAGTACCAATTTGGGTTTGTGTTCTGATCGCAGTGTTGGCAGCCGCCGCGTGCGGTGCTGTCGCTTTCTTTGCGGGTGTGAATCATCGAAAAAGAGAAGCGGAAGCTGCCATCGGTTCGGCAGAAGACGAAGCCAAGCGGATCATCAGCAACGCGATTAAAACGGCTGCCGCAAAGAAAAAGGAAGCCGTGCTCGAGGGCAAGGACGAAATTCACCGTCTGCGCAACGAGTCCGAACGCGAGATGAATGACCGCAGAAAAGAAATTCAGCGCCAGGAACGCCGCGTTTCCCAGAAGGAAGAATCTTTGGATAAAAAGATGGAAAATCTGGAATCCAAAGAAAACGCGGTCGAAAATAAGATGCGCAAGGCGGAGGAACGCCTGAAAGAGGCAGAATCCGTTAAGAAAAGTCAGATCGACATGTTGGAGAGGATCTCTTCCTTTACCGTGGACCAGGCAAAAGAGTATTTGCTCAAGTTACTTGAGGATGATCTTGTGCATGAAAAGGCCATTAAAGTAATGGAGTATGAACAGCAGACGAAGGAAGAATGCGACAAGCTGGCAAGAGAGATCATTTCGGTCGCCATTCAGCGCTGCGCGGCGGATCACGTATCCGAAGCCGCCATCAGCGTCGTTCCGCTGCCCAACGATGAAATGAAGGGCAGAATCATCGGCCGCGAAGGCCGTAACATCCGCGCCATTGAACAGCTTACCGGCGTGGATCTCATCATCGATGACACACCTGAAGCCATTACGCTTTCGAGCTTTGAGCCCGTAAGACGTGAAGTGGCAAGAATCGCCCTTGAAAAGCTGATCTCGGATGGCAGAATCCACCCGACCAGAATTGAGGAGACGATTGAGAAAGCCCGCCGCGAAGTGGATGCGACCATTAAAGCCGAGGGCGAACGCGCCGTGCTTGCTGCCGGCGTAAACGGCATTCACCATGAGCTTGTTAAGCTGCTTGGTCGGCTGCGTTACCGCACCAGCTATGGACAGAATGTCCTCAACCACTCTCTGGAAGTTTCTTACCTTGCCGGTATGATGGCTTCCGAACTGGGCCTTGACCCCACCATTGCAAGAAGAGCAGGTTTGCTGCATGATATCGGCAAAGCGCTCGACCACGAGATTGAAGGCTCCCATGTGGAGATCGGCGTGGATGTTGCAAGAAAGTACAAGGAAAGCGAAGCCGTTATCCACGCAATTGCCGCACACCACGGCGACATTGAAGCGAAAACGGTCATTGCCTGCCTGGTACAGGCAGCCGATGCCATCTCGGCAGCACGCCCCGGCGCGCGCCGCGAGAACATCGAAAACTATATCAAACGTCTCGAAAAGCTCGAGGCCGTGGCTGCATCGTTTGACGGTGTGGATCGCTGCTACGCCATTCAGGCCGGCCGCGAGATCCGCGTCATGGTAAAGCCCGAAGTGATCAACGATGAGAAAATGACGCTGCTCGCCCGCGACATCTGCAAGAAGATTGAGGAAGACCTCGAATATCCGGGTCAGATTAAGGTCAACATGATCCGTGAAAGCAGAGCGGTCGATTTCGCGAAATAACATAGTTCGTCACAACGCTCAACCGAATCACAAGCAAAGCCCTCCGGGAGGAATCTCGGAGGGCTTTTGTTATGTAAAACCGCGCGTCTGTGGGTTCTCCCCCGCTTCGGCACGCGATTTTGCTGTAAAAAAAGCAACACCTCTTAACCTGCCGACAAGATCAAGCATAAATGCTCGGATTTCCGGTACTACGGTCAAAAGGTGTTGCTTTGCAAAATACAATTTTAATTATGTACTGAAATTTGTGTTAGCTTTGACAAATGGAGTGCGCAAAATATGTGTAAAAAATTCACATTTTGTCGATTAAGACGCATTGTCCATCTGCAAACACAGTTTATCGGAAATCATGGCGATGAACTCGCTGTTCGTGGGCTTGCCCCGCGTATTGTGAATGGTATAACCGAAATACGAATTCAACACATCCACATCACCGCGATCCCAAGCGACTTCGATCGCATGGCGAATGGCGCGTTCCACACGGGAGCTCGTGGTCTCGTACTGCTTTGCCACACTCGGATATAGCTGTTTTGTCACCGCATTGATAATCTCCGGGTCTTCGATGGCCATGATGATGGAATCCCGAAGATAGTGGTATCCCTTAATGTGGGCCGGCACGCCGATCTGATGCAGGATCTCCGTGACCTGAATGCGCAGATCGCTGCGGCTGGTGCCGTTTGACGGATGCTGTGCCGCACCGGCCAACGTAAAGATACGGTCGATGATCTCTGTTTTACTGAACGGCTGGATGGCGTAATAATCTGCGCCGGCCTCCATGACCTGCCGCTCCAAAGCGTTTGAGGAATACGCTGCCGTGATGATGAACACCGGCTTTGGCAGTCCCTCGGCCTTCACTGCGTGCATAACGCCCAGCGCATCCACGCCCGCCATAAAGAGATCCATTACAACCACATCCGGTTTTTCATCCCGTATTTTGGTCAGTAGCGCTGTTCCGTTCCTGGTTACGGTCACAACCTGTGCACCCCGCGAAGCCAATGCGTCGGTGTTTTCACGGCTCCATTCGCCGTCATCCGCACAAATGATGACCTTTATTTGCTTTTCCATGGCTTACCTCCTGCGTGATTTAAATTGTGAACAAATTTTACCATATCATACACGCTATTTCAAGAGGGTAAATGAAATTTCTTTAATTTATTTGTTTTCTAATAAAAAAATGCATCTTGATTTTGTTAGCTTTCATCACGCTTTCGGTTGATACACTTCTAATTTCGACAAAAATCAGCAGATAATAAGATATTTTTATTACAGCCAATATCCCGGCGAGTTTCTTACCAAAAAGGTGTATGAAACAGAACGGAAACCGATTCTGTAAGATTGTGTCATACCTTCTGTGAGAAACATGGCAATGCGGCGCGAAAAAGGGACGCGTGCGCCGCAGCCCACCGTCCCCCTCGTCTTAATTTTCGTTCAGGTTTTCGAGCATCGTTTCGGCAAAAATGCCATAGCCGCGTGTAGCATCATCTACGAAAACATGCGTCACCGCACCGACCAGCTTACCGTCCTGCAAAATGGGGCAACCGCTCATGCCCTGCACAATGCCGCCGGTACGGGCAAGCAGCTCCGGATCGGTCACGTGCAGCACAAGGGTACGTGTTTCCTGCTTGCCGTCTGTGCTGACGCGCTCAAGCTCCGCATCAAACAGCCGCATACCCTCATCGTCAATCGTGGCGGCGATCTGTACGGCACCTGTATGCACATTTCCGCGCGGCAGCACCTCTACGGTCTCGCCCTCGTGCGGTTCGGAGAGTTTGCCGTAAAGCCCAAGCTCCGTGTTCTGCGTCAGCGTGCCAAGGCTCTTGCCGCCCGTAAAATACCCGCGCAGGCGGCCCGGCCGACCGCTGCTGCCGCGCTCGATGCCGCAGACGGAAACGGCAGCCGGCTCGCCGCTGCGGATCTCCAAAACATTGCGCGTGTCGGCATCGCAAATGCCGTGGCCGAGCGCGCCGAACGCTTTGCCGTCTTCGGTGTAAAACGTCACGGTGCCGATGCCCGCAGCGCTGTCCCGCACCCACATGCCCGCTTTGTACGAGCCCTCGCACAAAACGGAAGTAACCCGCGCCGTGAACGTTTCCGTGCCGCGCCGCAGCGTGAGCGTGTTCGTTTCGTTTTCGGAAAGCACAGCGGAAAGCGCCGCGTTCGTCTCTACATTATTGCCGTTTACGGAAAGGATATAATCGCCGGGCTGAATGCCGGCTTCGCGTGCAGGGCATTTTAAGCCACCGTCTGCATAAATTTCCGAAAGTGCGGCAACAATAACGCCGTCCGAAAAAAGTTTTATGCCGAAAACATCGCCGCCAAGCTGCACGGTGCGCACCGTTTCTGTCTTTGCCGTGATATGGGAAGCGGAAACGGCGTGCGCCGCTGCGTTTTCCGGCAGCGGCAAACCGATGAGCCCGCACACGGAAAGCATCAGTAAAGCCGCCGTGCCCACGCTTGCCGCAAATGTGCGGATGCCCTCAAAAAGCGAGATGTCGCGTCGTTTTGGGGCGTGCGGTTGCGGTTCATTTTCAAAATTCAAGTTTTCTCATCTCCTTGCAGAAAAATTCAGAAAGCTCAAACGAGCCTTCTGTTTTTACTTTTCCACGCGGAGAGAAAAGTATTTGCGGCAATTAAAAACACCTTTGCACAACGAAGGAAATCGTTACGCAAAGGCGATCGTTTTTGGTCTGCCGCACTGCCGGGCTCGCAGCACCCGGCAGAGGACAGTGGGTAAAAAATAGGGGTAATATCGGAAGAAACGAACTGTTTCCGATTTTCGGCTCCGCGTAAACGCTGTGGGGAAGCAGCGCCCGGCTATCGACCCGGTGCGGAACGTTTTAAAGAAATGAAGGAAGTAAAAAATGAAGAAGTTTGTAACTCATTCGGCTCTCTCTTGTTCCTCCTGAGTACATTACGTAGTATAGAGGAAGAATATGAAAACGAAATTGATATTTCGTGAAAAAAAGAGGAAGTTTTTTTGAAAAACATGTGAACAAAAAAGGCCGCATACTCCACAAATTTTGATTGACTTTCGGCGGAAAAGCTGTTATACTTTGGATAGTGTAATAAACAATGTCAATGTCTCACAGGTTTTCTTTGTAAGTCATTCTTTGGGTGGTTTACAGGACCTGTGTTTTTTTGTATGGCGTTTACGAACACAATCTTTATTTTTATATGGAGGTACCACAATGAACAACGGTACAGTCAAATGGTTTAACGCAGAAAAGGGCTACGGCTTCATCTCCAACGATGAGGGCGGCGAGGACGTATTCGTACATTTCTCCGCAATTCAGGGCGACGGCTTCAAGACGCTGAACGAAGGCCAGAAGGTCACCTTTGAGACCGAGACCGACCCGAAGAACGGCAAGCTCCGCGCAGCAAATGTCGTAAAGCTCTAATTGTAAATTAGAACAACGAGAAAAAAGGCACCTGTGATTGATTTCACCGGTGCTTTTTTCTTTTGCATAAGCTTCGCTTTTCGGCGCACAATACTGTGGGAAGGAAGGGATGCCAAATGCAAAAGAAAAACGAAAAGAAGTTCACCCACGGCGAGCATGTGACGATTTACCCTGATGCGCCGGAGAGCGTCGCAAGCGCCACGGAGTGTACCGGCCTCATGCCCACGCCGCCGCAAAACGACGCGGAGTTTACATCGTATCAAGACCTGCACAGCATGGAGATCCCCAAAAAGCTCCCCGGCAAGCGGAACTTCGAGCTTGGCGTGTACGACGATAAGCCGGAATATATTCAGTTATAAAAAGTCAGCCTCATCGGTCGGATTCGGCACGATGAGGCTGGTTACTTTTTAGCTTTATATTCGCTTGTTTTACTCTTCCAGCTGTGCGGTATAAAGCTGGTAGTAGTGGCCCTTCTGTTCCATGAGCTCGTCGTGGCTGCCGCTTTCGGCAATGCCCTTATTCGAGATGTACAGGATGCGGTCACAATTTTTGATGGTGGACAGGCGGTGCGCAATGATGAAGCTTGTTCTGCCCTTTAAAAGTGCCTGCAGGCCTTCCTGCAAAAGGCGCTCGGTCTTCGCATCAATGGAGGACGTGGCTTCGTCCAGCACGAGAATCTTCGGGTCGGAAAGCAGCGTTCTTGCAAACGCAATAAGCTGCTTTTGGCCCTGCGAGAGGCGCGAGCCGCGCTCGTTTACCTGCGTATAGTAGCCATCCGGCATTTCGCTGATGAACTCATGCGCACGCACGGTCTTTGCAGCGGCGATGATCTCCTCATCCGTGGCGTCCAAGCGACCGTAGCGGATGTTATCCATGATGGTGCCGGAGAAAATGAAGCTGTCCTGCAGCATGATGCCCATTTGCGCGCGCAGCGAGTGCAGCGTCACCTTGGAGATATCGTGCCCGTCGACGAGCACCCGGCCGGAATTGATGTTGTAGAAACGCGAGATGAGGTTGACGACCGTCGTTTTGCCGGCACCCGTGGGACCGACAAGCGCAATGGACTCGCCCGCTTTCACATCGAGATTGAAGTGCTCCAGAACGTTGATGGAGCCGTCGTAGGAGAATGTCACGTCGTCGAACGTCACGTCGCCCTTAATCGGCGGCAGCTCCGTTGCGTCCGGCGCGTCATCGACAAGCACGGGCTCATCGATCATCTCGAAGATACGCTCCAGATACGCCACGGCGTTGATGAACGTATTGTAGAGGTTGGAAAGCTGCAAAATCGGCTGCCAGAAGCGCCACGCATACGCGGAAATGGCGATGAGCGTACCGATTTGCACGGCGGGACCCAAAAGCGAGAAGCCCACAAGGTACATAGCGCCAACGACCCATGTGGAGATGTTGTTGACGGAAAACCACACGAGGTTCGAGGTATACTGCGCCTTCATCCAGCTTTTGTACATTTTGGTGTTAAGCTTGTTGTAGATCTTCGCATTTTCCTCTTCACGCGTGAACGCCTGCGTGATCTTCATACCGTCAAGGCTCTCGTGCAGGTAGGCGTTGAGGTTGGAGCTCTTATTGGAGACATCCTGCCAAGCGCGGCGCTGTGCAGGCTTGATGACGAGCACGATGATGAGGAACAGCGGAATGCCCGCCATGACGACGAGCGAGAGCCTGACATCACACATGAACATGAACACGGCGATGAGAATGAGGTTGAAAATTTCGAGAATGAAATTGATGATGCCGTTGGAGAGCGCATCGGAAACAGAGTTCACGTAGTTGATGACACGCGTCAGAATTTTGCCGTGCGGGCGGTCGTCGTAGAACTGGAACGAAAGCCGCTGCAAATGCTCAAAGAGATCTTTGCGGATGTCGTAGATGATGGCCTGCCCCACCACCGTCATGTAGCGTGAGCGCTTGACGGAAAAGAAAATGGAAAGCAGAATGGATAAGAGCATGATGCCTGCCAGAATGAACAGCATTTTATAATCGCGGTTCGGCACGGCGACGTTCAGGGCGGTCTCGATGAGCTTAGGACCTACAAGCGCGCACGCGGCGGAAATGGCGGAGAAAATGAGCGATAAAATCATTTTCTGTTTGTGCCGCTTGATATACACGCCTGCACGCAGCAAGTGTTTGATATTAAATGGGGTTTCCAGCGTTTCGTCAACGTCAAAACGGTTTCTTGCCATTACGCAGCACCCCCTTTCTTTTCACCGGCAATGCCGTTTTGCAGCTCATAAACCTCGCGGTAATAGCCCGGGCGGGAAATGAGCTCCTCGTGCGTGCCGACATCCACAACGCGGCCCTTATCAAGGATCACGATGCGGTCTGCGCGCTTCGTGGTGGAAATACGCTGCGCGACAATGATCTTCGTACAGTCGAAATCAAGGTGCGCAAGCTGGTCTTGAATATATTTTTCGGTCTCCATATCCACGGCGGAGGTGGTGTCGTCCAGAATGAGAACAGACGGCTTAATGGCAAGGGCACGCGCCAACGCGATACGCTGCTTTTGACCGCCGGAAAGGCCGGTGCCGCGCTCGCCGATGACCGTGTCAAAGCCTTCGGGCAGCTTATCGACGAAATCGACGCAGGCGATTTTTGCGAAGCGCTTCACATCGTCCTCGGACATTTCGGGGTCGCCGTAGGCAATGTTGCCGTCTACGGTATCGGAGAACAGGAACACGTCCTGCGTGGCGATACCGACAGAGCCGCGCAGCTTTTTGAGATCATACATACCGACAGGCGTGCCGTCCACGGAGACGGTACCGCCGGATACATCCGAAAAGCGCGGGATGAGGCTGATAAGCGACGTTTTGCCGCAACCAGTTGGTCCCATGATGGCGATGGTCTCGCCGGGTTTGATGTCAAGATTGATGTCGTGCAGAACCTCTGTGCCGTTGCGCTTTAAGGTTACGTGGTCAAACTTCACGGCGCCCTGCACGCGGCCTTTCTTCTTCACGGCATCCTGGCGCGTGACGATGGTGGAGCGCGCGTAGTAGAGCTCGATGACCTTCGACGCAGAGGCAAAGAAACGCTGCAGGTCGTTGATGAGCATGCCGAGCGTGCTCATCGGGTTCGTCAGCGTCCAGCACAGCGAGTTAAAGAGTGCAAACGTGCCGATTGAAATGCGGCCCATGATGAGGAACGAGCCGCCGACGAGCAGAACGGCGATGGAAAGCGACTGCGAAAAACCGTCGATATACGGCGAGAATTTGAACCACAGCAGCGACGCTTTTAGGTTCGCTTTGCGGTAATCCTCGTTTTTCTTATCAAACTGCTCGATCTCGTAGTCTTCGCGAGCAAAGGCCTTAACGACACGGTTGCCGGCGATGTTCTCCTGCGCGGCGGTGTTCATGCGCGAAAGGCGCTCGCGCAGGTCGACATACAGCGGATGCACCTGCTTTGCGAAAACCTTCGTCAGGACGAAAATAATCGGCGTTACGGCCAGCATGGCAAGCGCGAACAGCCAGTCCACACAAAGGAATGTGATGGATGTGGTGAGAAACAGCACCACGCAGTCGATGATCATGCGGATGACATAGCACGTAGTGTGGCGCACCATGTCGAGATCGCCGGTCAGGCGGGTCATCAGATCGCCGGTGCGGTTCTTTGAGAAGAATGAGCTATCCTGCGCCTGCATGTTTGCGTACAGATCGCGGCGCAGCTTAAAGAGCAGCTTCTGCGAGCACGTCTCGTACGTCATGACCGAAAGATAGTTAAAGCACATTCTGAACATCGTGAAACCGATCAGAATGGAGACGAGCACAACGAGCCGATGCCAAAGCTCCGGCGTAGTGCCCTGCCCCTCTTTTACCGGCGTAAATACGGTGTCCATGATCTGCGCGGTCAAAACCGAGTTGACCAGCGCCATCATAGAAAGAACAGCGGTAGAGCACAGCGCGAAAACATATCGCTTTCGGCAGCCTTCCAGGTTTTTCCAAACCCATTTCAGCTGAAACATAGCGTTCCCTTTCCTTTCAATGCATATCCTGCTTTCTTTGTACCCTTGGTACAGTTGTACCTTTGGCACAGTCCGCACCGTACGTGCGGTTTCCTCCTCAGGCGCATGGAATATTTACACAGAAACACTTCATACGCTTGTTTAAACTATTATAACTGTATTCTGTTAAAATGGAACCCTTTTTCGCGATTTTCTCTCCGTGAGAACAAACAAACTTTGGTTGAGATTTTTAGGCAATAAAACAACCCCGCAAATCGGACTTTTCATCCGTTTGCGGGGCATGCTCTATATGCTTTTATTATATATAGTATACGCACTTTTGTAATTTAGATTTCAAAGACCGTGTAGGCGTACTCGGCTTCTTCGCCGGGCTGCAAAGTGCGCATACCGTGCTTCTTTTCAAACACGTCGTCCTCCTGTACGGCGGTGGCGCAGCCGGTCCACGGCTCCAGCGCAACATACGGGCCGTCGTTTGCGGCAGACCAGATACCGAGCATCGGGAAGCCGGAAAACTCCATCATCACACCGCGGCCGGACTGGCGGCTTTTGAGCGAAACGCAGGTGGAGTTGAGGTTCTCGAACACGAGCGCGTCCCTATAGAACAGGCTGTGCTGCAGCGGGATGGTATCCGTATCGTCAAGCTCGAAGTTCGTCTTCTCAAAATCGATCAGGCAGCTTTCCATATCGAGCGTCGGGCATTTCTGCTCTTCCTTTTCCTCGAACACGATGTCGTAATCTTCAAAAACTTCATCGGACTGAATCGGGATATTAAAGCCCGGGTGACCGCCGATGCAGAACGGCATGGGCTTAGTATCGGCATTTTTGACGGTGAATTTCGTCGTGATGCTGCTGCCGGTGAGGTAATAGGAAACCGTCAGCACAAAATTGAACGGGTACTGCTTTTTCGTCTCCTCGTTCGCCGTAAGCTGCAGGGTGACGTAGTCCTCTCCCTGCTCTGTGACGGTGAATTCCTCGTGGCGCGCGACGCCGTGGCGCTTCATCTCATACCACTCGCCGTTGATGCATGTGCGGTTATCGCGCAGCGCGCCGACGATAGGAAACAAAACCGGCGCGTGGCCGCCCCAATATGTTTTATCGCCCTGCCAAATGTGCTCAAAGCCGTCATCGCCCATAAAGGAGACGAGCTCGGCGCCGAGCGTATCAATGGCAGCAGATTCGTTTTCGTTTTTTATGTGGATCAGCATAATTCGTCCTTTCAAATCGCGGCGCTTTTGCGCCCTGTCTTTTTGCATGCACATAACCTGATTTTCAATCAACAGTATTATAACAAACAAAACCGCTTGAAGCAAGAGCGAAAGCCTGCTATAATTGAGAAAACACCGAAGAAATCTCCCGTTTTATCGGTCAAAATCCACCAACCGGAAAGGAATTTACAATATGAGAGCAGTTATTCAGCGTATAAACGGTGCAGAGATCACCATAAACGGCGGCGAGACCCGCAAAGTCGGCGAGGGCCTCGTTGTCTTCATCTGCGCCATGGAGGGTGACACGGACGCGCAGGCGGATTTTCTCGTGCAGAAAGTGTGCGGCCTGCGCGTATTTAAGGACGAAAACGACAAGATGAACCGCTCGCTCGAAGACATCAAGGGCGATATCCTCATTGTCTCGAATATCACGCTGAGCGCCGATATGAAGCACGGCCGCCGCCCGGATTTCAGCCGTTCCGCTTCCCCGAGTGAAGCTTTGAGATTATATAACTACTTTGTGGAACAGGTGAAAAACCAGCCTATCGGCAAAGTATGCACGGGTGAATTCGGCGCGCACATGCACGTAAGTGTGGAAAACGACGGCCCCGTGAACATCATCATCGACACGGAACGCATCGGAAAGTGACGGTGTGCCTATGACGCGATTTTTAACGCTGTTTGACACGGTTGTCACCGACCCGCTTGAGGACATTCCCACCGTGAACGAGCTTGAAAAATGGCTGAAAAACGTCGGCGAACAGGCGTTTTACTTTCTCATTCGCTTAGCCGCCGCCGGGTTGCTTTTGTTTATCGGCAGCAAGCTCATCAAATTTTTGATGAACCGCTTCAAGCGCTCGAAACTATATCAAAAAATGGACCCGGGGCTCGCTTCGTTCATGGCGAGCGGCAGCCGCATCGTGCTGTATATCATCCTCATTTTGATGTGCTTCGGCGTTCTTGGCATCGAGACCGCCTCGTTCCTCGCACTGTTCACCTCGGGCGGCGTTGCCATCGGCCTTGCGTTTCAGGGCGCCGTGACGAACCTTGCGGGCGGCGTGATGATTTTGCTTTTTCACCCGTTCCGCGTGGGCGATTACATTGAAACGACGGAAATTGCCGGCACGGTGAACGCCATCAGCGTTTTATACACCGTGGTGCTGACACCGGACAACAAGCGCGTGACCGTGCCGAACGGCTCGCTGACGAACGCCGCCATCACGAATTACAGCGCGGAGGGACAGCGCCGTGTGGAGCTGACATTCTCCGTCTCCTACGATTGTGACATTGACAAGGTGAAGCAAATTTTGCTTTCCGTTGCCGAAAGCGACCCGAAATCGCTGAAAGGCCCCGCCCCGCTGGCGCGCCTGAAAACACAGAGCGCGAGCTCGCTCGATTTCGTCCTGCGCGTTTGGTGCGCCCCGGAAAATTACTGGGACCTCTATTTTGACCTCAACGAAAACGTGAAAAAGGCGCTGGATGAAGCCGGCATGGAGATTCCGTTCCCGCAGATGGACGTGCACATGCGGTAAAGCACGCACGAAAATACGAATATTCCCGCAGCAGCGCCGTGAAACTTCCGTTTTCGGCGCTGAAATTTTCGTGGACTTTTCCAAACAGAACCCCCGAAGGGAGATTTATCCGGTCTTCCTTCGGGGGTTCTGTATTATTCAATCTCTATATTCTTGATGCCGTATTCAAGTATCACGTTGATAAGCTCATTGCGCGAATAGTTGCTTTCGCTCGCGATTTTATCAAGACTTTGCAAAATATCTTCCCGAATACGCACGGAAATGATTCTGTTCCCGTCCTCTCCGCGCTTTTTAATCTTCAAAGGTTCATTTTTCACAAATTCCACCTCACAATCTATACTAATTATAGATTGACAGCCGAATTATAGTATGTTACAATTAGATTCGTAATATGATATTTATTTGTATTACAATAAAATATTTTGAGAGGTAATATTTATGAAAAAAAACTTATCTGCTATTTTGGCAGTGCTGCTCGCGGCATTGCTGTGTGCGTGCGGCAACACTGCTCCAGCTTCAAAATCTGAAAGCTCTGTATCAACCATAACAAGTTCTGCTGCAAGCGAAGAAGTATCTAACCCGACAGATGAAGAGGCTCATGAAAACGGTTACCCGAAAATCGAAGAACTCGTCTGGAGTTTCAGAAACACTGTTGAATACGATGAACCCGTAGCTGTATTTGATTATACAAATAATTCAGATTACACCATTGTTATGCTTGAGTTATATTTCAAAATGAAAGAAGGCGTTACCTCCAAACAATTGCAACTTATTGACCCATTTACGGATGAACTTATTCCTAATGACAAAATTCCAGATATGGAGCCTTATGTATATGATTGGATTGTTAGTGATCCTGGTGAAACAGCTGAGGGCGCAGATTGTTACATGGATTATAACACTTATCCGACCAGCACAGATCAATGTGATTTGATGGAATTTTCGTCTGCAAATATTCATTTTATCGGAGAAGACGGCAAAATACACACAGTCTCCTATTCAGCTGAAAATTGTGGATATGCCCTTTCAGAAAACACAGAAGAACTCTATGTTTGGGTCGATAACGATTATACTAAAATGATTCCAAAGCCAAATACCCGCATTGCCTCTGCTGATCAGTTCGAAGAAGATTGCTTGGGTGTAAAAGCATATGATATGTCTCACGATGACTTTTTAGAATATATTGACTCCTGCGAACAAATGGGTTTTCAAAACAAATACCCGAATGAAGACCTTGATTATTCTTATACAGGAACAAATGCAAATGGTTATGAGATTGATGTGCGGTATATAGACAATATGCACTACACTGAGATTACCCTGCAAAAAGAAGAACAATAAACACTGAAAAAGAGGGACAGAACATGAAAAGAACTTTTGGTATTGTAATTATCCTTTCTACGCTGTTTATTACAGCGCTTTCCGGATGCAACGAAATTTCCAGCACACCGCAGTTGGTATCTAAAGCTGAGGGTGTATTCTCCGAATCCCTCTCGCATGATGAATCCAGCGAAGCGAAAGAAGCGAAAGAAGTGAAAACAGAATTCTACATTGGTGAAACCGCCGAACTGGACAAAGTTCAAACCACGCTCATTGATGTTACAGAAAGCACTGGCTCTGAATACAATCAGCCAAATGAAGGAAATGTATTTGTTCTTTGTGAATTCGAAATCTGCAATAATTCTGACACAGAAATCGCTGTATCTTCTATGCTCAGCTTCGAAGCCTATTGTGATGATTATACTTGCTCTGGCAGCTTTTCTGCGCTGCTCGAAAAAGGCGATAAAAACCAGTTAGATGGAACTGTCGCAGCTGGCAAAAAGTTCAAAGGTGTAGTTGGATATGAAGTACCCGAAGATTGGAAAGAATTAGAAATCCGATATACTCCGGATTATTGGAATGGGAACGACATTGTCTTTATAGCCAACAAATAAACCAAATCGCATATCACATATACATAAGTAAAAAGAGGAGAAGGATCAAATCCTTCTCCTCTTCTTTTTTAGTTATTCAGCGGGGTAAAAAGCATCTTTTCCGAGACCGCAGGTGGGGCAGACCCAATCTTCGGGGACATCTTCCCATGCCGTGCCGGGTGCAACGCCGTTTTCCGGATCGCCGAGTGCGGGGTCATAGACATAACCGCAGGGACACTCATATTTCATAAGACACACTCCTATTACTTGTCACCGAAATATCTCTTAAGGAGACCTGCGAACGCCTTGCCGTGGCGGGCTTCGTCGCGGGCCATTTCATGGACGGTGTCGTGGATGGCATCGAGATTTGCGGCCTTTGCACGCTTTGCAAGGTCGAACTTACCGGCGGTTGCACCGTTCTCGGCTTCAACGCGCATCTCGAGGTTCTTCTTCGTGCTGTCCGTTACAACTTCGCCGAGCAACTCTGCGAACTTTGCAGCGTGCTCTGCTTCTTCGTAAGCGGCCTTCTCCCAGTAAAGGCCGATTTCCGGATAGCCCTCGCGGTGTGCAACTCTTGCCATTGCGAGGTACATGCCGACTTCACTGCACTCGCCCTGGAAGTTTGCGCGGAGATCCGCAAGGATATCCTCGCTGACGCCCTGAGCGACGCCGACAACGTGCTCAGCCGCCCAAGTCATGTTCTCTTCCTGCTTCGTGAACTTGGAAGCCGGTGCCTTACATACGGGGCAGAACTCCGGAGCTGCTTCGCCTTCAAAAACATAACCACATACGGTGCATACAAACTTTGCCATAATAAGATCCTCCTAAAATTGATTTTAGTTTGCGGCTTTTAAGCCGTTTTATTTTTGCTTTTTTCTTTGCATTCGGCGCACACACCGCTGAACAGCAGGTCTTCTTTTGTGATTGTAAACCCGTGTTCCGCTTCAATGCGCTCGAGTGTTTCTGTGTCCACAAGCGGTTCAAAGATATCGAGCACGCGCCCGCAGCAGTCGCAGACGAAATGGCTGTGTGCCGAAGTATCGCCGTCGAAATGCTCCTGCCCGTTGATGACGCCGACGCTTCTCGCTTTGCCCTCTGCACAGAATTTTTTAAGATTGCGGTAAACTGTGCCGAGACTTAAATCGGGATATTCGGGCCGCAGCGCAGCGTAGAGCCACTCCGCAGTTGGGTGCACCGTTGTGGCACGCAGTGCGTTGTAGAGCGCCTCACGCTTTCGGCTGAACTTTTCCGGCATCGGCTTCACCTCCTTTAGGTTTGTGGGATTTCTTTCTCTCTCACTTGTTGGCACTATTATAGCACGTCTTTTTCGATTTGTAAATAGTAATAATTATCATTTTTATTATTATTTTGTAAACAAATTGTGAACAAGCCTATTGAAAAGCTTTCAAAACCCCGTTTGCTTGCTTTCCGAAAACAAGATGCAAAACGGCTCTGCATTTTACCCGCAAAGCCGTTTTCTTCGTTTCTATTTATTCTCCTTTGGTCTCATCGTTTTCCGGCGGAAACATTTTCATGAAGTTAAGTGCTGCGCCGACGAGGTCGTCGTTTTTCATCATTTCGGGAACATCCTGCGGCCGGAACCAGATCTGCGCAAACTTCTCTATGACGGGACGCACCATTTCTCTTTCCGCATCCGTATGCGGTGTGCCGATGCCGCCCGGGTTCATCATGTGTGCAATGAATGTCGCAGCACTCTGTACGCGCGCTTCACCCTCGGGGTTCCACCCGTCTTTTGTCATACAGTTCACGCCTTGCTTTGCGGCAATTTCAATTTTCTTTTCCGCGCGGTGTTCAAAATCTGCGTAATCCCCCGCTTCGTTCCACGCGATTTCGGATACGGCATACAGGCGCGGGAACAGCAATTCTTCGAGGTGTTCCGGCGTTTCCACCTGCTCCGACCATAATGCCGCTTCGTAACCGAGCATATTCGGACTGTCTGCGTAGCTCTTGCCCATGACGACCGGCTGATAATGGTAGACCTTATTCAACGAATTGATGCCATGCGGATAATCGAAATACAAAGCGGACATATTGGAGAAGATCACCTTGCCGCCACGCTCGATAAATGCCGGCACCGGCGCTTCATGCTGCGCCGTCCAATACTGTATGATGTTTCCGGTATCGACATCTTTGGATTCCAGAACGTCGTTCCAGCAGACGGCGCGTTTGCCGTGCTTTTTGAGAATAGCGACGACACGCTTCGTGAAGTAGCCCTGCAAATCTTCATAATCGGTGAGGCCAAGCGCTTCCATGCGCGCCTTGCAGTGCGGGCATTTTTTCCATTCGGTCTTCGGCGCTTCGTCACCGCCGATGTGGAAGCGGTCGTCCGGGAACAGTGCGCAGACTTCTGTCAGAAGCTTTTCGATAAACTCGAATGTTTCGTCCTTACCGGGGCAGAGAATTTTCTCAAAAATGCCGCCAAACTGGCACAGCTCCGTTTTTTCGCCAAAGCAGCTCAAATGCGGGTATGCCGCAATCATCGATCTGGTGTGGCCCGGCATATCGATTTCCGGGATGATCTCCATGCCGCGCACGCGGGCATATTCGATAACGCTCCTGATCTCCTCCTGCGTGTAATACGTGCCGGTCGTTTCGTGCAGCAGCGGCAGCGTTTTGCACTCGATGCGCCAGCCCTGGTCGTCTACAAGATGCCAGTGCAGAACATTCAGCTTCACACGCGTCATCTGGTCGATGACCTTTTTCACTTCGTCCGCCGTAAAGAAATGACGGGAGCAGTCAAGCGACAGGCCGCGATGACCGTAGTGCGGTGCGTCTTCAATGGTGACAATTGGCAGCGCTTCGCCCTCTGCTGTGAGCTCCGTGACAGTCGTCAGCGCCCATACGGCGCCGCTTTCGTCCGCCGCTTCCACGGTGATGCCGTCCTTTGTGACGGTCAGCTTGTAGCCCTCTTTTGCGATATCGGCCTTTTTCAGCGTGATAAACCCGTTTTCGGCGGTCTCCACGTGGCTGTCCAGTCTTGCAGCAAATGCCTCAAGGCACCACGGTGCAAAATCACCGAGCGAAACGGTGACGGTCTCCGGCAGCTTCACACTGCCCTCCTGCATGTGCACCGATCCGCGCGGCGCGGGAATAAGATTCAACATAAGCAAGATTCCTTTCTTCGGGCAAACGAATAACACGCTTGTCCTTTTACAACTTCTCCTCGGCTGCAACCGAACCGCAGCCTTTTTGTTCTATTAAGAACATTATACCGCAATTTGCTTCTTTTGCAAGAAAATCGTTCCATATTTCTATATAATTTTCAAAATTTTAATAATTATAAGCAAATATGACAAAGCGGAATTTTGAATCTCCGTCTGGACTTGTCGAAATAGATATGGTATACTTCAAGCGAAAAGTTTTTGCATGACGGAGGAGCAAACATGGGCAGATTGATCTTAATTACGAATGACGATGGCATTGACGCAGGCGGCATTCGCCAGCTGGCAGAGACAGCAAAAGCATTCGGCGAAGTGTGGGTCGTCGCACCGGAGAGCCAGCGCAGCGGCAAATCGCACAGCGTAACGTATTTAGAGCCGCTTTACGTGCGCGAGCGTCCGGGTTACATGGACGGCGTAAAAGCGTATGAATGCAGCGGCGTGCCGGTGGACTGTGTGCGCGCGGGCATCCATCTGCTCGGTCGCAAGCCTGACGTTGTGCTTTCCGGCATCAATAGCGGCTACAATATTTCCGGCGATATTCAGTATTCCGGCACGGCGGGCGCCGCGCTGGAGGCCGCTTTCTGGGGAATCCACGCCATCGCGCTTTCCCAGGCCAACCTCGATTATCATCCCGTGACCGACCGCTACTTGCATGAGCTCATCGGTGAATATATGGATAAACCTCTGCCGCAAAACACGGTTTGGAACATCAACTTTCCCGGCTGCGCACCGGAAGACTGCAAGGGTGTAAAGCACGGCTGCGCCGTTTCGCAGGATGATTTTTACACGGACAGCTTCACCTGCAAAACACTCGAGGACGGCACGGTGGAATACACGGTCGTGCCCGGCAGAAACTGGCACGGCAGCGAAGGCACCGACCTTGGCGCAGTGTGCGACAACTACGTCGCCGTCGGCACCGTGACGAATGTGCGATAATAAAAACATACAGATTTTGCACCTGCTTTTTGAAATCGCAAAAGCAGGTGCTTTTCTATTTTTAAAAACCGTGTTATACTGAAGAAAAGCAAAACATTGAAAGGAAACAGAACATGGTTATATTAGGTGTAGACCTCGGCAAAGCGCGTACGGGCGTTGCCGTATGCGATAAAAGCGAGCTGCTCGCAAGCCCCGTGGAGGTCGTGAACGAGCACAACCGCGAGCGCCTTTTGGAGCGTGTAGCGCAGCTTGCCAAAGATCGCCGCGCCGAGCAGATCGTTGTCGGTCTGCCGCGCAACATGGATGGCAGCGAGGGCGAAAGCGCGCAGAACGCGCGCGCTTTCGGTGCGGAGCTTGCGGAAAAGACCGGGCTGCCCGTTGATTTCTCCGACGAACGCGGCACGACTATCACGGCACACGGCTTTTTAAACGAAACAAATACGCGCGGTAAGCGCCGCAAAGCAACCGTGGACGCCGTGGCGGCGACGATCATTTTGCAGGATTATCTCGATTATCGGCGAAACCGCAAAGGGTAATTTACACAAAAAACGCATAGACAAATTCGCTTCGCCTGTGCTATAATAACGATGTGCCGCGCAGAAATGCGTTTTTAAGGCACGGAAAGGAAAGATAACTATGGGTTACAAAATCATCACCGATTCCACCATCGATATGGATCATAAAATGGTCGAAGAGTTAGGCCTCACAGTGGTGCCGCTCCGCTTTACAATCGACGGTAAAACATATAAAGACAAGGCAGATCTTTCGGATATGCCGACGGAAACCTTCTACGCAAAGCTGCGCGAGGGCAAAATGTCCACCACATCGCAGATCAACGCCGACGAATTCACACGGATCTTTGAGCCTGTTCTGCAAGGCGGCGAAGACGTTCTGTACATTGCGTTTTCCAGCGGTTTATCCGGCACCTGCCAAAGCGCCTTCATCGCGCGCGATGAATTGAAAGAAAAATATCCCGAGCGCAAAATTTATGTGTTCGATTCGCTCTGCGCGTCCCTCGGCGAAGGTTTGCTCGTATACCATGCAGCCATGCTGAAGCGCGCCGGCACGGACATTGATTCGCTGTATAAGTGGCTCGGTGAAAACGTTTTGAAGCTCTGCCACTGGTTCACGGTGGACGACCTCAACCACTTAAAGCGCGGCGGCCGCGTTTCCGCCACAGCAGCGCTCGTCGGCACTTTGCTCGGCGTAAAACCCGTTTTGCATGTGGATGACGAGGGCCACCTCATCCCGGTCAGCAAGGTGCGCGGCAGACGGCAGTCCCTTGATGCCCTTGTGCAGAAAATGGAAGAGACCGCCATTCAGCCCGCAGACCAGACCGTGTTCATCAGCCACGGCGATTGCCTGGCAGACGCCGAATACGTCGCAAACCGCGTGCGCGAAAAATTCGGTGTGAAGAACATTTATATCAACTTCATCGGTCCTGTCATCGGCGCACACTCCGGCCCCGGCACCGTAGCGCTGTTCTTCATCGGCGAGCACAGATAAAGGAGCATATACTATGTTAAACGGCAACACAATAGAGCTCGGCGTATGCTACTACCCGGAGCACTGGGATACTTCGTTCTGGAAAGAGGATATGCTGCGCATGAAATCCTACGGCATCGGTGTCATCCGCGTGGCAGAATTCGCGTGGAACCTCTTTGAGCCGGAGGAAGGGCGCTTTGACGACAGCTTTTGGGACCGCTTTTTAAATGTGGCAAAGGACTGCGGGATGCAGGTCATCTTCTGCACGCCCACCGCGACCCCGCCCGCCTGGCTGACGGAAAAATACCCGGAAGTATTAAACTGTGATATTTACGGCCACCCGGTCTACCACGGTATGCGCAAGCACCACAACATGACATCCCCCGTGTACCTCGATTTTGTAAAGAAGATCGTTGAGCACATTGCGGCGCATTACAGCGCACATCCTGCAATCATCGGCTGGCAGATTGACAATGAAGTCAACTGCGAAACAAACAGCTACCACGCGCCGAGCGACCACGAGGCGTTCAGAAAGTACCTTAAAGAGAAATACGGCACGCTCGAAAACCTGAACCGCGCCATGGGCACGACATTCTGGAACCAGACCTACACGGACTGGGAGCAGGTTCACCTTTCGCGCTACACGCTCGCAAACTCCAACAATCCGCACATGATGCTGGAGGAAAAGCGTTTCATTTCCGAAGCGGCCATAAACTATATCGGCATACAGGCGGATATTATCCGGAAATATCGCCGTTCGGAGCAGTTTATCACGACAAACGGACTTTTCGGCGTGCTCGATAACCACAAGCTCGTCAAGGAAAAGCTTGACTTCATGACGTATGACAGCTACCCGAACTTCGCGTTTGCGATGGAGGGCAGCAAGCTCTCTCCGCGCTCCCTGCGCGACCGCGAAACATCATTTAACCTTGCAAAAACGCGAAGCGTCTCAAACCGCTTCGGCATCATGGAGCAGCAATCCGGCCCCGGCGGTTGGAACACCCGCCTTCTGCAGCCCGCGCCGAAGCCGGGTCAGTTAAGACTGTGGACTTTCCAGTCCATCGCGCACGGTGCAGATTTTGTCAGCTACTTCCGCTGGCGTACCTGCACATTCGGCACAGAAATGTACTGGCACGGATTATTGAACTATGATAATTTCCCGAACCGCCGCACAGAAGAGCTTTTGCGCGTAAGCGAGGATATTCAGAAGATTCAGCGCATCGCGGGCACGAAGCATACGGCAAAGTTCGCAATCCTCTGCGACTACGACAATGAGTGGGACGGCATGGAGGACAAATGGCACGGACCCTTGAACCGGGAGAGCACCGACGGGTGGTTTAAAGCCTTGCAGCGCGCGCACATCCCGTTCGAGTTCGTCAACATCAACGACGAGGGCACGTCCCAGCCGCTCGGGAACTTCACGGCTGCTGTGTACCCGCACCCAACCATCATGACGCCCGCCCGCGCGGAAATATTACGCGCTTACGCCGAAAACGGCGGCGCTCTTTTCTTCGGCTGCCGCTCCGGCTATAAAGATATTGACGGGCAGTGCCCCATGATGCCGATGCCGGGGCTCTTAGCGCCGCTGACCGGCTGCACCGTGGAGGATTTCACGTTCATCGGCCCGGCGGACGAAAAGGAATACATGACGCTCGGCGAAAAGAAAATCCCCGCGCCGACGTTCAACGATATTCTGCGCCCGGATTTCGAAAGCTGCGAGGTGCTGGCGACGTATGACGGTAACTATTACAACGGCAAACCCGCGCTGACCAAAAACACCGTCGGCAAAGGCACGGTCTACGCCTGTGGCTCCGTTTTTGCGGAGGAGACCGCTGCGGCGCTCTTGGAGCTGCTGCCGAAAGCAGAGCTTTGCCCTGTGACGGGCTGGCTGGAGCTGCCCGAGGAGATCGAGCTCACGGTGCGTACAAACGAGAAAAACGGCCGCAGCTACGCGTTTTTGCTGAACTACACCGCACAGCCGCAAACCGTCACCGTGCAAAAGCCGACGAAGGAGCTGCTTACACGCGAAACGCTCGACGGCACATATACCATGGAGCCTTACGGCGTGCTTGTGCTCGATAAACCACAATAAATGACAAAGGCCGTTACGATAAACATTTTGGGAGGAATTCATATGAAAGAGGAAGAAAAAATCTTTGCCGGGAAGTTTTTCTGCCCCGGTCACCCGGACTTGAAAGCCATCAAGCTGCGCTGCCACAACCTTTGCAGCGCCTATAATGCAACGCTCGAAGACGAAACCGAAAAGCGTAATACAATCGTGCACCAGATCTTCGGCGATTTCGGCGAGGGCTCGTTTGTGCAGGGGCCGATCCAGATCCACTATGGCACGCACACGCACATCGGCAAGAGCTTTTTCGGCAACTTCAACCTGACCATTCAGGATGACGCGCCCGTGACCATCGGTGACCGCTGCAACTTCGGCCCGAACGTAACCATCGTCACGCCGATGCACCCGATTATCGCAGAGGAACGCCGCGTGCTGAAAACAAAAGACGGCCGTGAAATTCGCGTTTGCTACGCAAAACCCGTCACCATCGGCAATGATTGCTGGTTCGGCGCAAACGTTGTCGTATGCCCGGGCGTGACCATCGGCGATAACTGCGTCATCGGTGCAGGCAGCGTGGTAACGAAGGACATTCCGTCAAACAGCGTAGCCGTCGGCAACCCCTGCCGTGTACAGCGCACCATTACGGAAGCAGACAGCATGAAATATCATCCGGAACGCTTCGGCGAAGATGAATTCGTGTTTGACGAATAAACTGAGCTTATAATACGCAAAAACAGCTCCGAGCTTTTCGCCCGGAGCTGTTCTCAATTCATCTTAATTCAAATTAGAAGTAAACGACCTGATTCTTCTCTGCGCTTTCAAAGATCGCTTCCATCAGCTTCATCAGCTGGCGCTGCTGGTCGTGCGTGACGATCTGCTCTGCTTCGCCGTTGACAACTGCTGCGATGTTGCGATAATAATCGTGAATGTCGCAGTCGATTCTCGGCAGCGGAAGCTCGCTGATCGTTTCCGGCGTTCTCGGCGCCATGGTCTTCGTGAGGCCTGCTGCGGTGACGATCGGCACTGCATCGTGCTCTTCGTCCGCCGTTGCGATGACGATCTTGCCGTTGACCTGGAAGTCATCGATGACAGCCGTGCCGTTCAGACCTTCGACATACCAACGCGGCAGGTTGATGAAGTTGCTCGTGCCGACTTCTACGGTGAACACGAGATCGTTATCAAACTTGAACGTAGCGGTGAAGCCGTCGTCCACTTCTTCGTTCGTTACGTTGGACAGCGTTGCGTAAACGGAAACCGGCATTTTGCCCATCATCATGTTCATCTGGTCAAGGAGGTGCACGCCCCAGTCAAGAACCATGCCGCCGCCCTGTGCCTTCGTGTTTCTCCAGTCGCCCGGGATACCGCGGGAACCGTGAACACGGGACTGAATGGCGAAAACACGACCGAGCTGGCCGGACTTTGCAATCTTCTCCGCAACGCGGAAATCCTCGTCCCAACGGCGGTTCTGATGAACCGTGAAGACGGAGCCTGTGCGCTTGGAGGCTGCGATCATCTCTTCGAGATCAGCGGTGCAAAGCGTGACCGGCTTCTCACTGATGGCAACCTTGCCCGCTTCCATAACCTGAATGCAAACCTTCTTGTGCTGATCGTTCGGGATTGCGACCGTTACAACATCAACGGTCTTGTCGGCAAGCAGCTCCTCAAAAGAGCTGTATGCGTGAATACCGTTTTCCTCAGCAACCTTGTTGCGCTCCGGCTTAATATCGTATACGCCTGCAAGCTCTACAACACCCGGGATTTCCTGTAATCTCTTCGTATGCCAGCCGCCCATGCCGCCATAGCCCACGACTGCTACTCTTACTACTTTAGACATAATAAATTGGACTCCTCTCGATTTTAAATAAATAACCTGTCTGCGCTCTCTAAACTACGCGCTATACACCTTATTATACTAAAAGACACGCAAGTTTCAAGGTGTTTTTATAGATTTTTGCATCTTGACCGCGATTTCGGCGAAAGATACAAAGACCACCTGCGCAAAACTGTGTATAAATCCCACGTTTGATTGGAAATCGGCGCAAAAGGAATTTAGCCCCTTGAGTTTTTTCACCTGATGTGCTACGATGAACCTGAATAACACGTGAATACACCGGAAAGGTTGATTATATCTATGAAAATGTCATTTCGCTGGTACGGCCCGGACGACCCCGTAACCCTACAAAATATTCGTCAGATTCCGAACATGCAGGCCATCGTCACCGCTGTATACGACGTGCCCGTCGGTGAAGTTTGGAGCCGCAAAAGCATTGCCGCGCTGAAAAAACAAACGGAAGATAACGGCCTGCAATTTGAGGTCATTGAAAGTGTGCCGGTGCACGAGGACATCAAACTCGGCAAACCCACGCGCGACCGCTATATCGAAAATTACTGCGAGAACATCCGCCGCCTTGCCGAGGCCGGCATCCGCTGCATCTGCTACAATTTCATGCCGGTGTTTGACTGGACGCGCACGCAGCTTGACCACCGCCTGCCGGACGGCTCTACAAGCCTTGTCTACTATAAAGAGCAGGTGGATGCCGTGGACCCGCTGAAAAGCGACAGCGACCTCACGCTGCCCGGCTGGGACGCAAGCTACACGCGCGAGGAGCTGAGGGCCGTCGTGGCGGAATACAACAAAATGACCGAGGAAGACCTTTGGGCAAACCTCACTTATTTTCTTAAGCGCATCATTCCCGTCGCTGCGGAATGTGACGTGAACATGGCCATCCATGAAGACGACCCGTGCTGGAGCATTTTCGGACTGCCACGCATTATCACGTGCGAAAAGAATCTCGACCGCTTCCTGAAAATCATCGATGACCCGCACAACGGCATCACGCTGTGTACCGGCTCGCTCGGATGCAGCGCCGAAAACGATGTGGTGCACATGGCGGCAAAATATGCCGCGATGGGCCGCATCCATTTCGTTCACGCCCGCAACGTCGCCGTGCTGGAAAATGGTTTTGAGGAGCGCGCACACTACTCCGCATGCGGCTCGCTCGATATGTATGCCATTTTGAATGCGCTCTACAAAAACGGTTTCAACGGTTACATCCGCCCGGACCACGGCAGAATGATCTGGGGCGAGACCGGCCGCGCCGGCTATGGCCTTTACGACCGTGCCCTCGGCGCCGCGTACTTAAATGGCCTGTGGGAAGCCATCACAAAGCGCAACTCCAATATGGAGCGATAAATTAAAGCCAACAAAAAAACCGATGCAGTCGAAACTCTGCATCGGTTTTTTAATAGATACCGTAAGCTTCACCTTCTGTTTTACCGCAGCGAACACAGGTTTTGGGGTAGTTGATCGTAGCAGCTTTCCAATCATGCCCAAGCGGCTCGCCTTCCGTCATACCGCAATATACACAGGTTTTCGGCTCGGTGCAGGTGGCTTCCTTCCATTTATGCGCACAGGTGCAGGTCGTAAGAAGAAAGCATACCAACAGCATGGCCAAAATTACTCGTCCCCAACGTTTAAGCATTGCTTTTCTCTCCTGTCTCTCCTCTTTTCCCAATTTTAGATGAAATATATCTAAAAGTCAATAGATAAAATCCGTCTACATATACTTTGAGTGGATACCACTCAAAGCAGGTGAAAAAATTGACGGAGAACAGAATACGCGATCTGCGGGAGGACTCTGATTTAACGCAGCAGCAAGTCGCAGATGCAATCGGCATTACACAGCGCAAATACAGTTATATCGAAACAGGCCAGCAGCAGCTTACGGACGACATTCTAATTAAACTCGCAAACTTCTATAACGTGAGCATTGATTATCTCTTGCGGCAGACGGCAAACCCCAAACGAAATCTCTGACGTAAAATTCCCGAAAAGTCGTTTGTTAGGCTTGACAATTATTCAAAAAAAGGGTAACTTTATAGATAAGAACGCCGACAAAAATGCGGCGTTTTGTTTCCGTATGCAAAAACGCAAAAGCACTTTGCGATTATTTGCAAATACACTGACAAAAATACTAAAACAAAGGAGTGGAGAAAATGGACGCTGGCAGTAGTGGCGGTGCGGTTCCTCGAGAACGGATGCAGCCGCCCGCAGAAAAACAGGCGATTTTCTCCGCTTGTTTTTTGCGCGACCTTACATTTGTAAACGGCTGAGTTCAAACCGTATCGTCCGATTGCCGATTTTTGCACGATTGCAGAGAAAGGACGGACGAACTATGTTGGATATGTTGAACAAAATTTTAGAGCTGCTGGAGAATAAAAATTTCCCCCAGTTGGGCAATCTTCTGAAAGACATGAACCCGGCAGACGTGGCAGAACTTTTTGAAGACCTGCCGCGTGAAAAGATGGCGCTTGTGTTTCGCCTGCTCCCAAAAGAGCTTGCAGCGGACGCGTTCGCTTATATGAACCCGGACGAACAGACGGTGCTTGTTGAAGCATTCAGTGATAAAGAGCTGCACGACGTCGTGAACGAGCTGTATGTGGACGACGCTGCAGACATGATTGAAGAAATGCCCGCAAACCTCGTCAAGCGCATTCTGCGACACACGGACGCCGAAACGCGCGTACTCATTAACCAGATTTTAAATTACCCCAAAGACAGCGCAGGCTCCATCATGACGATGGAATACGTCGATTTGAAGCGCGGCATGACAGTGGAGGAGGCGTTTGACCGCATCCGTGCCATCGGCGTGGAAAAAGAGACGGTGTACACCTGCTACGTCACGGACAGCCGCCGCAAGCTGAAAGGCATTGTGACCGTGAAAGACCTGCTGCTTGCCCCGAAAAACGAGCTGATCCGCAATATCATGGAAACGAACATTATTTACGTTTCCACCCATACCGATAAAGAAGAAGTGGCCTCCCTGTTCGGCAAGTACGATTTTCTTGCCGTGCCGGTCGTCGATAACGAAGAGCGCCTTGTGGGCATTGTCACCGTTGACGACGCGATCGATGTTATTCAGGATGAGGCAACGGAAGATATCGAAATGATGGCGGCTATCACGCCGACCGATAAGCCGTACATGAAGACGGGCGTTTTTGCCACATGGAAAAAACGTATCCCGTGGCTTTTGCTCCTCATGATCTCCGCTACATTTACGGGCAGCATCATCACCTCGTTTGAAGATGCGCTTTCCGCTTCCATTGTGCTGACGGGTTTTATCCCCATGCTGATGGACACGGGCGGCAACGCGGGCAGTCAGGCTTCGGTCTCCATCATCCGCGGTCTTTCCCTCGGCGAGATCGAATATAAAGACATCGGGCGTATCCTCTGGAAGGAGGCGCGCGTGGCTTTTTTGTGCGGTGTTTCGCTTGCCGCCGCAAACTTTGTCAAATTGCTGCTCATTGATCGTGTGACCATCCCGGTCGCCATCGTTGTGTGCAGCACGCTTGTTGTAACGGTGCTCGCTGCAAAGCTTGTCGGCTGTTCGCTGCCGGTGCTTGCAAAGCGCATCGGTTTTGACCCGGCCGTCATGGCCAGTCCTTTCATCACGACCATTGTAGACGCGCTTTCCTTGCTGATCTATTTCCGCATTGCGTGCGCGGTGCTGCATATCGGTTAACTTTATCCATCAAAGGAGGCTGCTGTTATGAACCAAAAAGATATTGAAACGCTTGCAATCGCGCTGCCGGAAGACATTTTAAAAGCAAAATGGTGCGGCGATTTTGACCGCGCGTTCCACCTTATCGACCTATACCTTGCAAACGAGAAAGTCCCGGCGTTTATGAAAACACGCCTTGCACTGGAGCGTGAGGTCTTGAAAGCACTGCCGACGGGCTACACATACAGCGAAGAAGACGCTTTGGCGCTCGTGCAGAAGGAAATTCCGGATTTCACGAAGGCAGAGCTTGACGCATTGCGTGACCGCGGTGCCATTGACTGGATCTACATCAACGGCAAAACGACGTATTCCCGCACGTTCTACGATACGCTTTTGGGCGTTTACCCGGATATCGCCACGCGTGCAGGCAAGCCGCCGAAGGACAAAAGTGATCGCGTGGAATTTCTGCGTCAAAATGTACGCGACATGAAAAAAGACGGCGACGCGCTGTGGAGCATTCAGCTGCGCGCCCAGTTCCGTCTGCATGACGATGTTTTCCGCCCCGGCGAAGAACTGACCGTGCATCTTCCCGTACCGAAGAACGCGATGAACATGCGCGACATTGAGATTCTTGCGACCTCCCACCCCATTTATAAGCTTGCAGATGAAAATGCACCCGCGCGCACGGTCTCATTCCGCGGCAAATTCGAGAAAAATGAAACCTTCTGGGTCGAATACAAATATCTTTCCTATGTGAAATACAACAACCTCGAATCCGCACAGGTCAGTGCAGAGCAGCCGACGTTTGACACCGAGGAGCTTTACCCGCACATTCGCTTCACGCCGCTCATCCGTGCGCTTTGCAAAGAGCTTTCCAGCGATGAGAAGAACCCGCTTCTGCTCGCACGCAGATTTTACGACTACTGCACGAAGGTCGGTACATATTCGTATGTGCGCGAATACTTCACGCTGCCGGGCAGCATTCCGGATTATTACGGCGCGGGGCTGCACGGGGACTGCGGCGTGCAGGCGCTGCTGTTCATCACGCTGTGCCGCTGCGCAGGTATTCCTGCCCGTTGGCAGAGCGGCCTGTTCGTCACGCCGGACGACACCGGCTGCCACGACTGGGCGCAGTTCTACATTGCTCCCTACGGCTGGCTGTTTGCAGATCCGTCCTTCGGCGGCAGTGCGCACCGCATGGGCGACAGCGAGCGCAACGACTTCTACTTTGGCAACCTCGACCCGTTCCGCATGGCGGCAAACAGCGAGCTTCAGGCGGATTTTGACCCGCCAAAGACACAGCTGCGCATCGACCCGTTCGACAACCAGCGCGGCGAAGCCGAATATGCAGACGTCGGCATCCGCTGGATGGACAAGGAGTGCGACTGGAAGACCATCGAAATGAAGAAGCTCTCTTAATTTAAAACGTTAAATGCCCGCCGTGCTTTTGCACGCGCGGGTATTTTTGACCGTAAAGGAACAGATCTATGGAAACGAAACTCGATATTCTGCGGCGCTATTTCGGTTACACGTCCTTTCGCCTCGGTCAGGAGGAAATTGTAGACGCACTGCTCACGGGCCGCGATGCGCTGTGCGTCATGCCGACGGGCGCAGGCAAATCCGTGTGCTATCAGGTGCCGGCACTCCTGCTGCCGGGCATCACGCTTGTCATCTCCCCGCTCATTTCGCTGATGAAAGATCAGGTGGAATCGCTGACGCAGGCGGGCGTGCACGCGGCATACCTCAACAGCTCACTCACCCCGGCACAGTACAGCCGCGCACTGCACAATTTGTCCGAGGGGGTGTATAAGCTCGTTTACATCGCGCCGGAACGCCTTTCGACCGAGAACTTCCGCACGGCCGTAGAGAACCTCAATATTTCCCTCATCGCCGTGGACGAAGCACACTGCGTCTCTCAGTGGGGGCAGGACTTCCGCCCGGACTATTTAAAGATTGCGGAATTTGCCGAAAGTTTGAAAAATCGCCCGACGATCGGCGCATTCACTGCCACGGCAACAAAAGCCGTGCGCAAGGACATTGCGGAGCACCTGCACCTCATTGACCCCGTGCGTATCACGACGGGCTTTGACCGCCCGAACTTATATTTCGGCGTGCAGATGCCGCACAGTAAGGCGCTGGCGCTTTTGAAGCTCATTGAGGAACGCCCGGGCAAATGCGGCATTGTGTACTGCTCCACGCGCCGCACCGTGGAAGAAGTGGACGCGCTTTTAAACGACAAGGGCATCCCTTCCACGCGCTACCACGCCGGTCTGCCGGAGGACGAACGCAGGCGGAATCAGGACGATTTCGTCTATGACCGCAAGCCCATTATGGTCGCGACAAACGCGTTCGGCATGGGCATCGATAAATCCAACGTGTCGTTCGTCATCCACTACAACATGCCGAAAAATCTCGAGAGCTATTATCAGGAAGCCGGGCGTGCCGGGCGCGACGGCAGCCCCGCCGAGTGTATTTTGCTTTACAGCCCGCAGGACGTGCGCACGAACCGCTATTTAATCGAAAACAGCGACCCGAACCCCGACCTCGACTTTGAAACGCAGGAAAAGCTCATCCAGCGCGAATACGACCGTCTGCGAAAAATGACGTATTACTGCACGACGGTCGATTGCCTGCGCGCATTCATCTTAAAATACTTCGGCGAGCCCGCCGAGGAATACTGCGGCAATTGCTCCAGCTGCGCGGGCGGCTCCGTTTTGATAGAGGCCACCGTGGAAGCACAGCAGGTGCTCTCCTGCGTGGCGCGCACCGGGCAGCGGCTCGGCATCAGCATGATCTGCGACATTCTGCGCGGCAGCGAAAATGAGCGAGTTTTGCAGATGAATCTGCAAACACAGTCCACCTACGGGCTCATGCGCGAAAAACCGATTTTTGAAATTAAGCGTATCATCGACGCACTTTTGATACAGGAATTGCTCATCCAGACCGACGGGCAATACCCGGTTTTAAAGCTGACGCAGAACGCGCGGCCGGTTTTGCTCGGGGAAAAAAGCTTTGAAATGCGTATTCCCGTGCCGCAGGAAAAAGCGAAGAAGCCGGACAAGGCCGCAGGCGATGCCGACCCGAAGCTTTTCGCACGGCTGAAAAAGCTGCGTGCCGCGCTTGCCGCAAAAGCGAGCGTGCCGGCCTACGTCGTTTTCACCGATGCCACTTTGCGCGATATGTGCGCCAAAATGCCGACGGACGAACAGGAACTTTTGCAGGTCTCCGGCGTGGGCGAGCGCAAGGCGCATCGCTACGGCAAGGCCTTTTTGGAAGAGATCAACCGCAAAGCGGAGGAAGAATAAATGGAACAAGCAAAGCACAAATTCAATCTTGTCGACCACATCGAGGTGCGCGGTGCGCGCGTGCACAACCTCAAAAACATTGACATCAATGTGCCGCTGCATAAGATCGTTGGCGTAGCGGGTGTTTCGGGCTCCGGCAAATCGTCGCTCGCGCTCGGTGTTTTGTATGCAGAGGGCTCGCGGCGGTATTTGGAGTCGCTTTCCACCTACACGCGCCGCCGTATGACGCAGGCGGCACAGGCGCAGGTGGACGAAGTTCTATATGTCCCGGCCGCGCTCGCTCTGCACCAGCGCCCCAATGTCCCGGGCATCCGCAGCACATTCGGCACGGGCACGGAGTTACTCAACAGCCTGCGCCTGATGTACTCGCGCCTTGCAAGCCACCGCTGCCCGAACGGGCACTACATTCAGCCGACACTGGCTGTCGCGGCGGGTCAGCCGTGCGTGTGCCCCGTTTGCGGTGCGGAATTTTTCGCGCCGTCCGCGGAGGAACTCGCGTTCAACAGCCAAGGCGCGTGCCGAAAATGTGACGGCACCGGCATCGTGCGCATTGTGGACGAAAGCACCCTTGTACCGGACGACACCCTCACGATTGACGAAGGCGCCGTGCGCCCGTGGCAGACGCTGATGTGGTCTTTGATGAAGGACATCGCCCGCGACCTCGGCGTGCGCACCGACGTGCCGTTCCGCGAGCTGACGGAAAAAGAAAAGGACATCGTGTTTCATGGCCCTGCCATTAAAAAGCACATGATCTACCAGAATAAAACGAGCGGCGCAGCAGGCGAAATGGATTTCACCTACTTCAACGCCGTGTATACCGTGGAAAACGCACTCTCCAAAGTCAAAGATGAAAACGGCATGAAGCGCGTGGAAAAGTTTCTCAAGACCGAACCGTGCCCGGACTGCGGCGGCTCACGGCTATCGGAGAAAGCTCGCGCTCCGAAGCTTTGCGGCATTTCTTTAGATGAAGTCTGCCGTATGACGCTCGCCGGCCTCACCGATTGGGTCGCGGACGTGCCGGGTTCGCTGCCCGAAGAAATGCGTCCCATGGCGCAGAGCATCTGCGATTCGTTTACATTGAATGCCAAGCGCCTTTTGGAGTTAGGGCTCGGCTACCTGACGCTCGACCGCGCCGCCTCCACGCTTTCCACAGGCGAGCGCCAACGCATGCAGCTTGCCCGTGCCGTGCGCAACCGCACCACCGGCGTTTTATATGTGCTCGATGAGCCTTCCATCGGCTTGCACCCGGCGAACATCGTCGGCCTCACCGGCGTGATGCACGATCTCATCGACGACGGCAACTCCGTTCTGCTCGTCGATCACGACACGCAGATTTTGAGCGAGGCCGATTGGCTCATTGAAATGGGCCCGGAAGCCGGTGCAAAAGGCGGCCATGTCATCGCGGAGGGCACAACAGACGACATCAAGATAAACGAAAACTCGCAGATTGGCCCGTTTTTGGCGGGAAAGCAGGGCATCTCGCGACAGAAAGCACCCGAAAGCGCGCTTTTCCAAAACGGCGCTATCCACCTTTCCACCGACCGCATCCATACGGTGAAGCCGCTCGAAGTGGATATTCCGAAAGGCCGCCTGACCGTTGTTACGGGCGTTTCCGGCTCCGGCAAAACGACGCTCATTCTGGAAAGCCTTATCCCGGCGCTTTCGGCGCATATTCGTGGTGAAAAGTTACCGGCGCACGTGAAGTCGATCAGCACCGAGGGCATTGACCAAGTGAAGCTCATCGACGCTACGCCTATCGGTATCAACGTGCGCTCCACCGTTGCGACATACGCCAATGTGCACGATGAGCTGCGTAAAATTTTCGCCCGCACGCCGGACGCCAAAAAAAGCAAATACAAAGCCGGTGACTTCTCCTACAACACCGGCAAGCTGCGCTGCCCCACCTGCGACGGTACCGGCAGTATCAGTCTGGACGTGCAGTTTTTGCCCGATGTGAATATCCCCTGCCCGGACTGCCGCGGCAGCCGTTACGGCAAAGACGCATCGAAGATCCGCTGCGTGACGAAAAGCGGCAAAGCGTACACCCTGCCCGAAATCATGGACATGGACGTGCGCGCGGCGCTTTCGGCCTGCAAGGACTGGAAGCTCGTCTCGCAGAGATTAAATGTCTTAAACAGCCTCGGCCTCGGCTACCTCACGCTCGGTGAGGAAACGCCCGGACTTTCGGGCGGCGAAGCGCAGCGCTTAAAGCTTGCGAGTGAAATGGGCAAGGCACAGAGCGGCTCCGTGTTCGTGTTCGACGAGCCGACCATCGGCCTACACCCGCTCGACGTGCAGACACTGCTCACCGTGTTCCAAACGCTCATCGAAAGCGGCGCGACCGTCATCGTTATTGAGCACGACCTCGACGTCATCCGCAGCGCTGATTATATTCTCGATATGGGCCCCGGTGGCGGTGAAGCGGGCGGTCGGCTTGTCGCCTGCGGAACTCCGGAACAGATCAAAAACGCCGCGGACAGCGTGACCGGAAAATTTATTTAAACCAAGCGCGTGTACCCACAACTCCGTGTGATGCACGCGCCTTTTTTATTCGTCGAATGCTTTTCGCAGTTTTTGTAGCGCTTTTTTCTCAAGGCGCGAGACATAGCTGCGGGAAATGTTCAGCTTTTTTGCGATTTCTCTCTGCACGAACGGCCGCTGGCCCGTAAGCCCGTAGCGCAGCAAAATGATCTCGCGCTCGCGCGGCGAAAGACGGGTCTTCACCGCGTCGTACAGCTGCCGCACCTTCATGCGCAAGTCGATGTCCTCCAAAATGTGGTCGTCCGTCGCGATGGTGTCGAGCAGCGTCAGCGTGTTGCCGTCCTTGTCGGTATCGATGGGATCGTTCAGCGATACGTCCTGCGCTGTTTTTTTCGCGCTGCGGAAGAACATCAGAATCTCATTTTCAATGCACCGCGAAGCGTAGCTCGAAAGCCGAATGCCCTTTGTCGGGTCGAAGCTGTCCACAGCCTTGATGAGCCCCACCGTGCCAATGGAAACGAGGTCATCGCGGTCATTTTCATCGGCATAGTATTTCTTCGCAATGTGCGCCACAAGCCGTAAATTGTGTTCGATGAGTTTTTGCCGCGCGTGGTGGTCGCCCGCCGCCATTTGCTCCAGATATTTTTTCTCCTCCGCCGCAGTCAGCGCCTTTGGAAACGACCCGGCGCTTGTGATGTGCAGAAAGAAAAACAAAATCGACGATAAATACTCCAAAAGCCCCCAAAGCATACCCATTCCCCCTTTAGAGAATGGTATGCTTCAGGGGCTTTTCTTATGTCTTTTGCTATATATTATTTGTGGACAACATACTGGTTCGGGTCGCCGAGCAGTTCCTTCGGCAAATGGCTTTTATCGCTGAGGCGCACCGTTTCCACACTGCCGTCTTTGCCGATATAAAATTCCGAAACCGAGGTGTTGCCGCCGATACGAATATCACTCAAACGTTCAATATCGTGCTCCAAAATCTCACACGCCATGCAGCGCAACAAAAAACCGTGCGACGTGATGACCGCTGTTTTGCCCATGCAATCCGCTTTCACGCGTGCAAGCGCTTTTTTTGCGCGGTCATAGACTTCCGCTGTCGTCTCTCCCTCCGGAAAAATGCAGTTTTGCGGGGAATTCTGCCACTTTTCGGCAAATACCGGATAATCCGCAAACGCTTTGTCAAGCTTCATGCCGGACAGCGCGCCAACATCCACTTCCATCAGCTCCGGCAGTTTTATGATAGGCAAACTGTGGTACAAATCCACCGCTTCCGCCGTTTTATACGCGCGCTTTAACGGGCTCGAATACACAGCATCGATGGGGATGTTCCGAAACCGCAGCGCCAAAAGCGCCAACTGCTTTTCTCCTGTAGCGCTGATATCGAGGTCAAGCTGACCCTGAAAAATATTCTCGCGGTTGCCGAGGCTTTCGCAGTGGCGCACGAGATATAAGTGCAATTTTTCCATATCATTTACCACGGACGCATCGCACCGGTCAATTCGGAAAGGGTTTTCACGCCGTTTTTATCCATGTAATTTGTAAGCCCTTCGGTAATCTTCACGGGCGCATACGGGTCTGTGAACAACACGGTACCGATCTGCAGCGCCGTCGCACCTGCAAGCAGCATTTCCACGGCGTCCTGCCACGTGCTGATGCCGCCGAGACCGACGATCGGAATTTTCACCTTCTGATACGTCTGCCACACCATGCGCACCGCAATGGGCAAAAGCGCCGGGCCGGAGAAGCCACCTGTGTTGTTGTGAATGATCGGACGCTTCGTGTTGATGTCGATACGCATGCCGGTCAGCGTGTTGATCATGGAGACGGCATCCGCACCGGCGCTTTCCGCCGCGAGCGCGATCTCGGAAATATCCGTCACATTCGGGGAAAGCTTCACCATCAGCGGCTTTTTGCAATGCGCGCGCACCGCTTTCGTGATGTCTTCAACGCCTGCGCAGCTCGTGCCGAACTGCACGCCGCCTTGCTTCACGTTCGGGCAGGAGATGTTCATTTCGATCATGTCGATGTCGGTGTCATTCAGTTTTTCCGCCATGGCGCAGTAATCCTCCGGCGTGTTGCCGGCAATGTTCGCAATGATGGTCACGCCTTGCTCGCGCAGCCACGGGAGATCTTTTTCGATGAAGTGATCGACACCCGGATTTTGCAGACCCACGGCATTCAGCATACCGCCGGGGGCTTCCGCAATGCGCGGCGCAGGATTGCCCGGTCGCGCCTTTAACGTGATGCCCTTAGAAGAAATACCGCCGAGTGCGGAGAGCGGGTAAAACTCTGCATATTCGCGACCGAAACCGAACGTGCCGGACGCCGCAATGAGCGGGTTATGGAACTCCACACCCGCAACCGAAACCTTTAAATCAGCCATCAGAATACCACCCTTTCCGCCGGAAACACCGGGCCGTCCTTACAGACATGACCCATATACGTTTCGCCGTTTTCGTCGTAAAGCTCCACCGCGCAACCGAGGCACGCACCAATGCCGCACGCCATGCGCTCCTCAAGGGAAATTTCGCACGGAATGTTGTGCGCTTTTGCAAACTCCGTCACGGCGCGCAGCATGACCTTCGGGCCGCAGGCAAAAATTTTATCGGGGTGCACATCCTGAATTAAATCGATGACAAGGCCGTGGTGGCCGTAGCTGCCGTCATCCGTCGCAATGCGCAGGTCGCAGCCTGCCGCATGGAAGTCGCCTTCCAAAATCACGAAATCCTTATTGCGGAAACCGACCGCCACCGTGGCGTTTTTGCCGCACTGCCTTGCTGCGCCGAAAAGCGGAGGCACACCGATACCGCCGCCGATGAACAAATTGTGCGCGTTCGGGTCGAACGTAAAGCCGTGGCCGAGGGGCGCCAAAATATCCATCTTGTCGCCGACCTCAAACTTCGAGAGCTGCTCTGTACCCGCGCCGCGAATTTGGAACACAAAGCGCAGCGTGCCGTTTTTCTTATCGATGTCACAAATGGAAATCGGGCGGCGCAGCGTTTTACCGGGCACGTAAATGTGCGCAAACTGTCCGGGCTGCGCCACTTCTGCCAGTTTCGGCGCTAAGACCGTATAATCAAAGGTGTTCTCTGCGGTCTGCGCGCGGCGCAGTACCTCGCAGAGCTGAACGTCATATTTCATAGCTTGTCCTTTCCGAGCGTTACTCATCCGTTCGCGCGAATTTCGCCGATGCGTGCGCAGATCTCGTCGCGCATGCGAATGGCTTCGCGTCTTGCCGCCTGTGCATAGTCATGCTCGTCGCACTTTTCCTTCTGCCATGCGCACATAATGCCGCGGGAGGAATTGATGATGGCGCCGAGACCGTTCTTGTCGAACGCCGGGGCAACGTCATCCGCGCCGCCGCCCTGTGCGCCGTAACCGGGCACGAGGAAGAACGTGTGCGGCGCTTTCTCGCGCATTTCGCCGAGCTGTGCCGGGTACGTTGCACCGACGACCGCGCCGACGCCGGAGTAGCCGTATTTACCCATAACGCTTTCACCCCAGTGCTCGCAGAACGCGCCCATGGTTTCGTAAACGGTCTTGCCGCTTTCCATTTTCTGATCCTGCAATTCGCCGGAGGACGGATTGGAGGTCTTCACGAGCACAAAAATACCCTTATCCTCCGCTTCGCAAACGCCGAGCAGCGGCTTGATGCCGTCCGTGCCGAGGTAGCCATTCACGGTCAGCGCGTCCGCACCGAAGGCTTCCGTTTTCTCGCCGAACACATCCGTTTTGCCGAGGTGCGCCGTGGCGTAGGCTTCCATCGTGGTGCCGATGTCGTTGCGCTTGCCATCCGTGATGACGAACATACCCTTTGCGCGCGCGTAAGCGACGGTCTCCGCAAGGGTTCTCACGCCCTGCCAGCCGTACATTTCATAGTACGCCGCCTGCGGCTTTACGGCCGGGACAATATCGCACAGCGCGTCGATGAGGCCCTTGTTGTATTCGAGCAGTGCGGCGGCCGCAGCCTCCAGCGTTTTGCCATACTTTGCGACGGCGCCGTCCAGAATGTAGGACGGAATGTACGCGAGCTTCGGGTCAAGACCTGCAACGGTCGGATTCTGGGTTTCCACGATTTTTTCAATCATACGGTCAAAAGACATAGTAATCCCTCTCTCATTTCAAATCTATAATTTCAAATTTCTCAAACTTTTACAGTTCACTAAATACAACTCTGCCGCCACAGACGGTCGCCTTTACGCGGCCCGTGAGCGTCATGCCCTTAAACGGCGTGTTGCGGCTTTTGCCGTGCAGCTTTTCGGGATCCACAACCCACGCTTCGTGCTCGTCAATCAGCGCAATATCGGCCACTTCGCCCGCACCGATGGCGCCGGCTTCAATGCCGAGCAGCTCCGCCGGGCGCACGCTCATCTTTTCAATGAGCTCTGTAAGCGTCAAAACGCCGGTCTTCACAAGCGCGGTATATGCCGCCGCAAACGACGTTTCCATACCGATGGAGCCGTTCGGCGCGTGCAGAAAATCAGCTTTTTCCGCCGGCGTGTGCGGCGCGTGGTCGGTCGCGATGACATCGATCGTGCCGTCCTTTATGGCCTCGATCATCGCAAGGCGGTCCTTTTCGCTGCGCAGCGGCGGGTTCATGCGGTAGTCCGCGTCGTGCTTTTCGAGCGCTTCGTCGGTCAAAAGCAAGTAGTGCGGTGCGGTCTCCGCCGTCACCTTTACGCCGCGGGCTTTGGCATCACGGATGAGCGCCGCAGAGGTTGCCGTGCTGACATGGCAGATGTGCACCGGCACGTCATACGCCGCAGCCGCCGCAATTTCGCGCGCCGTGCCGCAGTCCTCCGCCGCCGCAGGTACGCCGGGCAGATTGAGCTTTTCGGAAACTTCTCCCTCATGCATGACCCACTTTTTCGCGAGGAACAAATCTTCGCAGTGCGCCGTCACGCGCATGTGGAGCTTCGGCGCTTCGCACAATGCCTTTACAAGGCAGGCGGTATCGATGACCGGGCGACCGTCGTCGCTCAAGGCAATGGCGCCGGCATCGTGCAGCGCTTCTAAGTCGCACAGCTCTTCGCCTTTCAGTCCCTTTGTAATCGCTGCCGCAACGTAAACATGCGCATCGGCGGTCTTGGCTTTGTCCAAAATATAGCGCACAGTCTCGGGCGTATCAACCGCCGGCTTCGTGTTCGGCATACACAAAAGGCTCGTCACGCCGCCCGCCGCAGCCGCACGGCAGCCCGTGTAAATATCTTCTTTATCGGTAAAGCCAGGGTCACGCAGATGCACATGCATATCCACAAAGCCCGGCACCGCCGTTAAACCTTTCGCTTCAATGACTTCGGCATCCGCATCGTACAGGTTTTCGGAAACCGCGCTGATGCGGTCCCCGGAGATCAAAATATTGCCGATATAATCCTCGCCGCGCGCGGGGTTCAAAATGCGCGCACCGCGGATCAGCAAGCGCTTTTGCTCTTGTTCCATTCGTCTCATTCCTTTCGGGTAAACAGCAGGAATTTCAGGATAGCCAGAAATTCTCGGCACAGGTTTTTCGGCAGACTTTTCAAATTGGTCTTCGCATGCAGCGGATACGGCGTAAGTCCCAACATTTTTGCCATGCGGCAGGCGCGCCACTGGTGGTAACTTTGCGTTGCAAGCAAAACGGTATCGGAAAAGCCATTTTCGCGCAGAATATCCCGCGCAAAACGCAGGTTTTCAAGCGTCGTTTTGGAGTTTACTTCCGCAAAGATGCGCTTCGGCGCAACCCCGAACTTAATCAGCGCTTCCTTTGCGGCTTTGCCCTCGCTTTGCGGCTCGTCCTTACCCTGCCCGCCGGTCGTGATACAAACGGCTTTCGGATAGGCTTTTAGATACGATGCTGCAGTATCCACACGATATTGAAACGCGCGACTGAGGTGCGCGGGGCAGGTTTTCGATGCCCCCACCACCCGTGCGCCAAGCACAATGACAACGCCGTTTTCGGGCAATTTTCTTCTTCGGTGCATAGTTTCTCCTTGTCGCATACTGAATAGCCAAAACACCTCATAATAATTATAAAGAATTCCCCCGAAAACCGCAAGGGCTTCGGGGGAAAAAGTTTACATGGTATGAAATCTCATTTAAACCGCAGGCTCTGCGATTGTTTCGCCGCCGTTTGTGCCGGGATCCGGCTCTGCGGGTGTCTCGTCGCCGCCGGAGGGTTCGGAGGGAATCTCTTCGCCGCCGGAAGGCCCGGACGGTGTCTCGTCACCGCCCGCAGGTTCAGACGGCGTTTCGCCGCCGGAGGGTTCGGAGGGCGCAGAAGGCTCTTCGTAGCCGGAATTATCGGAGCCGCCCGAATAGCTGTAATCGTTGCTGTCGGAGTAGCTGTAGTTGTTGCTGGAGCTGCTCTGGGTACCGCTTCCGCTGCTCGTGTACGAGGCTGCGGGGTCGCCCGGCATAGAAGCATATCTTGTGCGGTCCGCATCCGTAATGTTCGTATCGGTCTTCGAGAGCGTTTTGCCGTCCTTAACAGCCTGCATCAGCTCTTTTGCCTTATTTACGGTGTTATAATCCGGACGCATGACGTAGGCGTAATCGCTCATGGAGTACGGGATCTGCGAATCGCCCGTGCCGGTCACGCTGCATTGGACAATGTTCCAAGAGCCGTTATCGGAAAGCTGACGGCGCACGAGCGCCGCGATGTCGTCATACGGCACATCCATCTCGAAGCAGTCCTTGATGCTGTCCATAATGGAGTTGTAGCGCACCAGAATATCCGGGGAAAGTGCCTTATCGATGATGGCGGAAATAACCTTCAGCTGGTTTTTACCGCGCTGAATATCGCCATCCACAAACGAATAGCGCTCGCGGGCAAAGGTCAACGCCATTTTACCGTCCATCTGCACCTTGCCCACCGGGTACGTGTAATTGCCCTTTGTAAACGCAACATCGTTATCGACCGTAATGCCGCCGAGCGCATCCACAATGCCGGTAAAGCCGGAGAAATTGAGGCGGAAGTAGTAATCGATATCCGTATCATACAGCATTTCGAGCGTGCCTATGGAAACGTTCACGCCGTAAATACCCGCATGTGTCAGCTTATCCGGGATGCCGCCCGAAACAGGCAGCGGCACATAGTAGTCGCGCGGGGTCGTCACAAGCAGAATCTGGCGCGTTTCCGTATTGATTGTCGCCAAAATGTTTACGTCGCTGCGGCCGACCGTGTTAAGGCCCTGGCGCGTATCGCTGCCGCTGATATACAGGGTGTAAATACGATTTTCCGCATCGCTGTTGCCGGTGCTCTGCGTCTTTTCCGCTTCGCTCTGTACCGCCGTTTCCACGTGCAGCACTTCAAGCTCGCGAATTTTGCTTTCTACATCGGCGTATTTATCGAGCTCCGTCACAACGTCGAGGTATGCAGTATTTAGGATGATCGCACCGCATTCTTTGTTGAGCAGACCGTCGATGAGCTGTGTGATGCCGGCATACGTCTTCGTCGTCACTGCGCTGCCAAAGCGCTCCGTGATCTGGCTGACGGCGGAATCGGTGCTTTCGCGGTCAAGCGATTCCAAAATGCCGAACGTATAGCCCTTTGTGTCTTCCAACGCGGAAGCCGGGTCATCCGTGCGCACATAGACCGCTACGGGCGTATATTCCGTGCGCACCGTGCCAATCTCCGTCAGCGTGCCGGTCGCGACCGAAATGTAGTTGCTCGCAAGACCAAGCACCAGCGCCAGCACCAGAGAAAGCGACGCGCCGCAGATGAACTGCCCTTTATTTCGGATGCTGCGCACCAACAAAACGGCAGAAGCCACCAAAAGGACAAGTGCAATACCGCCAAGGATCAGCAGCTTCGTCGGCACCATCTTGCTTTGCAGAAGGATCACCATAAACACGGCGAACACTGCCACCAAAATGACAGAGATCACAATGCCCGGGATCCGTTCCTTCCATTTGCTCATATCGTGTACTCCTTTGATTTTGACGTTTCGGGAAAATTCGGCGCGCCGCGCATTCCGCGGCAGTGCCTTATCCGAGTTATTATATCGCTTTTACCCGTTGTGCGTCAACGGATTTGAACAAAAAGCCGTCAAAATCAGTAAAACGCCGACAAAACATCTGCATTTTTAGCTACAAGGCACTATTTTGACGAAGCTGTCCGCACTGCAAAAAGCTGCTGCGGGTGCACAGCCGCGTAAAAATCATTCAGGATAAATCCGGCAAAATCCGTCCCGCTCTGCGTGAGCGCGTCGGCGCAGTCGTTTAATATACCGGCCGGAGTGTAGTCCTGCCGCACAACGAGCACCGAAAGATCCGAAAGCGCACTGAGCGCCTCGGCATCGGCGGAAAGCAGCATCGGTGGGGAATCGAGCAAAACATAGTCAAAGCGTTCGTCCGCCCGCGCCGCCAAAAGCAGCTTTTTCAGTTTTTCACTGTGCAAAAGGCGCTCCGGGTGCGCGGCGGGCGCGGTAAGGCCGAGCGAAATGCCGTATTTTTCCGAAAAAATAAGCGGCGGCTCCACGTTTTTCTCTGCCTGCAAATACTGCCCGATCCCGTTTTTAGCCGCCGCCCGCAGGCCGAAAATTTTGTGCAATGCCGGTTTTCTTAAATCGAGATCCAACAGCAGCACATGCCGCCCGCGCATGGAAAGCGCCAGCGCCAAATTCGCCGCTACGCTTGATTTTCCTTCGTTTTCTCCCGCGCCCGTGAGCAGCAGCACTTTTTTGCCGTCCCGCCGCATGCGGTGCTCCAACGCCGCACAGAGATCCTGATACGCTTCCGTGTAGGTGTACCGCACAAAAGGGTCTGTCAGCAGCGCCGCAGCCTTGCGCCCCGCACCGCGGCTCTTTTTTACGAACAGCCGCTTTTCCTTGCGCTCGTGCCCGATGGTGCCCAGCACGCGCCCATCCAGCTTGTGCCGCGCGGCCTGCGGAGTTTGCACCGTATCGCGCCGCAGAAGCAAAACCGATACAATCAGCGATGCAGCCAGCATCGCACCCACACAGGCCCGTATGCGGTACGGCTTTAAGTCCACCGGGTTTGAAGGGGCAAGCGGCACCTGCGGGTCGCGGATGACGCGCAGCTCGGCGTTTGAGAACAGCTCGTCCGTCAGGTCTGCGTGGTTTTCCAGCACATTTTTCAGCGATAAAAACGATTCGCGCGGGTTTTCCGCTGTCACCTGCACATGGATGAGGTTTGTCTCCGGCAAAACGGAAGCCACAACGTCGCACTGCGCGGCCTCGCGGAACGTATCGCTTTGAAACACACTCGCAAACACCTGCGCCATGCGGGCCGTGAGATCTAAAGAGGTATACGCGCTCGTGCCGCCCTTTACATTTACCGCCACGGTCGCCGAAGCGGTATACACAGGGTGATACGTAAAAAGATGATACCCCTCCACGCACAGCCATGCCGTGAGCACCGCCAAAATCAGCACCCACAGATTATAGAGCAGCCCGCGCAGCACGCACACAAGGTGCAGGTCACCCCAAAAAAAGCGCTCGTCCTTCACGTTTTCCCCTCCTCCACGATCACCGTCAGGCAGGCGCGCACGGTCTCTGTTTCCGTCTCTGCCGCATACTGCACCGGGTAACAGCCGGGCTTTGCGGTATCTATTTGCGTCACTGTCTGCTTCTTCACCTTTACCGCCGTACCTGCATGGTCAAACACGCCCTCCAAATAATCCTTCGGCTCAAACTTTTCGCCTGCCTTCACATACACGATTCCCTGCTTCAGGCGAATTTCAAGACTGCTGTCGCTCAGCTGCATATAAAGCTGCATCTCGCTCTGTCCGCCGTAGGAATTCGTCACGGATACCGGCAGCGTGTACATGTCGTTTTCCACAAAAGTAATATCTTCGGTGAACAGTCGAATACGGTCGGAAACGTCGCCGTCCATTACGTCCTCCGCTGTGATCTGCGCCAAAAGCGCGGGCATCTCGCCCGTGCGGTAGGTCGACGGTACATTCAGCGCAAAGCGCGGCGGGTTGTAATCCGTATACCGCACCGTGCGCGTGAGCGTCGCCGCGTGGCAGTCCGCATCGAACACCACGTACTTTATGCGCCGACGGTCGCCGTCCAACAACGCGGACATACCCGCAATGCAGATCTCATCCGTCAGGTCTCCGTCATGCGCGTCTTCGGCATGCAGCCCCGCGCAATACGCGCTTTCCGGCGCGGTAACGCTGAGCGCAAGTTCGCCGTCCGTTTCGTCCGTCAAAACGGGCATGGAGGTATCCTGCGCCTGTACGCGCGGCACGGCAACCCACAGGTAAAACGTCAGTGCGGCGCAGAACAGCACTGCCATTACCATTTGAAATACCCTCATGCGATTTTCTCCTTTCCGGCTTCGCCGCTCAGAATTCTGCGTGGGTTTTCATGCAGCATCCGCTCGGCATACGCAGCACCGAAGTGCTCCGTGAGCCACGCGTTCACGTCCTCCAAAATCGGTCTGCGGTACGCGGCCCCGTGCCCATCGCTCGCCACGCAAAAAGCCAGATCGCGCTCCAGCAGCACCCGCGCGGTCTCTGCCGCCCTGCGCCCGAAAGCGCCGAAAATACCGCTGCGCGTCACCTGCAGCGCGGCCCCCCGCTCTGTCCACAGCTCCGCGCGCCAAGGTTCGTTTTGCAAAATAACGTACCGCTCCGGGTGTGCGATGAGCGGCACATACCCGTATTCTCGTATATGCTCAGTCGCCGCCGCGCACCATTCCGACGAGTCGAGCGGGTCAAACTCCACCAAAAGGAACTGACTTTCGCCGAGCGGCTGCACGTCGCCGCTTTGCAGGCGGTCAAACAGCGTGCCGTTCGCCATCATTTCCATGCCGAAAAAGAGCTTTACGGGCAGACTTTCCCGCGCAGCCGCCGCTTTTAGATGCTCAAATTTTCCCAAATACTGCGTCTTCGTCACCCCCGCCCCGTGCGGCGTGACGGCTAAAGCTTTCGTGCCATGCTCTGATGCCATACGCAGCATCATGAGAGACGCTTCAAGCGTTTCCGCGCCGTCATCCACGCCGGGCAGCACATGCGCGTGCAGGTCGATATAGCTCATACCGTCTCCTCCCGTGTGCGGTGCGCGCCGTAATGGCCGTAGCCGTAATGCCCGTAGCGACCGTATTTTCCGTATCCGTAGCCATAACCGTACTTGCCGTAACCGTAGCCGGAAAGCCCCGCCTGTACGCCGTTCAGCACGCAGCCCGCAACGGTCACGTCGCAGCTTAGGAGCTTTTCGATGCCCGCTTTGATCTTCGTCCGCGATGCGCGATCCTGCTCGATGACGTACACCGCCGCATCGCAGCTTTCCGCCGCGGGCAGAATTTCCGCAAAGCGCGCGCTTTCCGGGGCAATGAGCAAAATGCAGTCCGCGTCTTCGCGCAGAGAAGCAATCGCGCCGCGCAGATTTTCGCCAACAGCGAGCACCTCGCGCGGCGAAAGCCCGCGGCTGCACGCGGCGTAGCGATACGGCTCTGCACCGCGCCGATGCAGCACCTCCTGTACCGGGCAGTGCCCAAAAAGACACGCTTCCAGTCCCGGCGAGCGTTTATCCATGCCGCGCTTTAAATCTAAATCAATCAGTACCACGCTTTTGCCCATTTCGCCCAGCACATGCGCGGCAGTCATCGCCGTGGTGCGCACGCCTTCCCCGGGCAACGTACCGCAAAACAGCAGCACCTTGTCACCCGATGCCGCCATGCGACGTTCAAGGCGCATGGCAAGCCCGCGCGCAGCCTCGCGGTAATGCTCCGGCACATGCGGGTTCGTAAGGGTGAGCGTTTCGCGCCTACTTTTGCTTCGCTTTTTAAAAACGACCTTCGGCAGCGTGCCGAGACACAAAAGATGCAGCTTAGATGCAATCTCCTCCTCGCGCCGCACGGTGCGCCGTGTGCAGCCGTACAGCAGGATCAGTCCTGCGCCAAAAAGCAGGCCGTACGCCGCGCCCGTCAACGCCGCACGTTTACCGTCGAATATATTATACGGCGCAGTCGGCAGGCTTGGGGCGCTCAGCATACGGAGCTTAATGTCGCCCAGCACGTAACGTGCGGCCTCCGGGTAACAATCCATAGCGGCGTTCAGAACATTCAACGTGCTTTCGGCATTCGCGCCCGTCGCGGTCAGCGTGAACAGGTTGGAATCCTCCACTGCGCTCGCCGAAAGCGAAGCTGTAATAGAATCCGTGCCGAGCGCCTGCTTGATGCTGTCCGTTAAGAGCTCGCTTTCGAGTATGTACGGAAACGTGCGCGCGAGCTGCGAAGCTGTGGCGGTGTTGTAATAAAACCCGTAGCTGAACCCGCCGCTTTCCCCGCTGCCGGTGGCGACCGTGAACGAAGCCGCCGCGCGGTACAGCGGGCGATACGCGCGCTGTGCCGTGTACCACGAGCCCGCGGCGCACAGTACCGTGAGCAAAAGGCACGCCCACCACAGCTTTTTCACACCGCGCAGCACATCGTGCAAAAGCGTGATGATGTCGATGGGCTCCGGCACCGCTTGCTTTTCCTTTTGCGTCTCCTCCATATAGACCTCCGAAATGCTTTATTTTTCATATACCGTAACGTTTTAAATGCCTGTCTGCGAATTTCACGGGCATTATAGCATTTTGCACCCGATTTCTCAAGCATTTTCGGGATATTGTATATATACAAATATCGCAAATTCCGTTAAAAAATGAAAAAAAGCGACGCCTCAAGCGAGGCGCCGCCAATAATCGACAAATTAAATTTCTATTTTAGTTTCAATCAGCCTTCCGGCTCCAGCACGCCGTACTTGCCGTCGCGGCGCTTATACACCACATCAATCTCGCCGCTGTCGCCGTCACGGTACATGAAGAACGTGTGGCCCAGCATTTCCATCTGCAAAATGGCTTCTTCCACCGTCATGACCTTCACATAGAACGTCTTGCGCTTTGCGATTTCCGGCTCGTCTTCCTCGTCCGGCATATCGTAGTACGTATCCGGCAGCTCCACGGGCTGCATCTTCTGTGCGCGCTCAAGGCGCTTTTTATTTCTACGGATCTGGTTGCCCAATGCCGCCACAACATCATCCAACGCTTCGTTCATTTCCGGCGCAGTGGCTTCTGCACGGTACAGCATGCCGCGCTGCTTAATCATAATCTCCACGGTCTGGCGATTCTTTTCCAGCGTTACGGTTACGGTAGCATCCGCGTCTTCATCAAAGATGCGGTCAAACTTAGAGAGCTTGCGCTGCACCAGTTCCTTAAAATTCTCTCTCAGGTTCACTTTTCTGCCAACGATCTTGATGTTCATACGTCTACCGGTTTTTCCCGCAAAAAGCACAAAGGGATGTGCTTTTTTCATCTACGGAAAAAACACATCCTTTCTGAAAGACTCGGCTTTCATTATTCAGCTTACGGCTTCTGCCGTTCTCTGTACCTACAGTATAAATCATTTGAACAAAAATTGCAATAGAAAAATAAAATTTTCAAGATTTATAAACAATTTGTTTGCGATTTAAATTTCTCATAAAACAAAAAGCGCCGTTCCGAAGAACAGCGCCGTTTCTGCTTTACTTTAGTTGTTGCGCGGGCCCTTGCGGGAATAACCGCCGCCGCGCTTATTTTCCGCACGCTTGAGGTCCGAGATCTTCTCATCGCTCATCTGCTTAAAGCGGGACATCATATCTTCAAAAGAGCCGGAGTTTTCGCGCGCGCGCCACTCATAATCGCCCGGTCTTGCGGGGCTCTGCACCGGGGCAGAAGCTTCGCGGCGGTGATAGTTGTTCTGGCGCGGGGGTCTGCCGTTCTCATCGCGGCGGCGCGGGGGGCGCTGCTGCTGCGCGTTTTCGTCTGCCTTTTTCATGGAAAGGCTGATCTTGCCGTCTTCATTGATGCCGATGATCTTGACCTTCACGGTCTGGCCTTCCGTGACGAAATCGCGAATCTCCTTTACGAAGACCGGGGCAACCTCTGAAATGTGCACCATACCGGTCTTGCCGTTACCGAGATCGACGAATGCGCCGAACTTTGTGATGCCCGTTACCTTGCCCTCAAAAATTGCTCCGACCTCAAGCTTTGTTTCCTGCATACCCTCTAATTTTCCTCCGGGATTTCAAATTTGTTAGTTGTTGCCGCCTACATTGTAGAACACACGCTCGCCGGGCTTTACATAGTCCAGTTCGCGGCGTGCCACCTTCTCCGCATAGTCTGTGTTGTCTGCGTTTTCTTCATTCAGGTCATAGCGCAGCTCGTCGTTGACGACCTGCTGTTCCTTAAGCTCGTTTTTCAACTGCTGCAGTTCGTCCTTTTTCTGGCTGATGGAGATCTGCTGCCCGACGAGCATAGTGACCATGAAGCACGCAAAACAGAACACGGCGACCTTTAAAAGGAGGCTGCCCTTATAGCGTTTAATCTTGACTTCTTCCATGGGATTCCTCCCCTTTCCTTATGCCGAGCGTTCGGCTGCTTTTCTTGTTCCATTATATAATGATGCGCCGTCATTATTCAAGTCCTTTTTTTGCTTTTTTTCGATTTGTTCAGAAATGATTTGTGTTTTTTCCCGCTTTTTAGCAATGCTTCCACCTTTTTCCGCCGTCCTTGCGCGTATTTTGCAAAAATTCGGTTTCCAAAGCCGTGCAAGCGGCGCTCTGCATACGGCAAAAAGCGGCAAATGCCGTGCGTCACCGTGACCTGCACGCATAAAAAGCCGATGACTTCGCAGGCGATCTGAAAAAAGCGCGCGTGCCCGGCGCTGACCGCAAGGGACAGCAAAAACGTGACGACGGCGGCAAAAAGACAAAACAGCACATCTGTAACCGCTGCCGCGATTTTGCCGAGAGAGAACAGCAGGCGCAAAAACTCCAGCACGGCAAACGCAAACCCCAGAAGAACGCCGCACACAAGGCACAGCAACAGCGTTTCTGCCGGAATGCCGCTCATTTTAAAAGCCTTTTCAAAACGCCCGTCGGGCGCACGCCGTCTGTGTACGAAAGCGCCAGCACGCGACCCTTTACGAGCAGCTCGCCTGTTTCGGCGCTCATGTTTTCAATGTACAGCCCTTCGCCCTTAATGTGCAACCTTCCATCTGCCGTCTGCACCGTGATGAGCGTCTCGCTGAAAAAATCCACGCGCGTAACGCCGCTTGCCGTAAGACGCGAGCGGTTTTCAATGTGCAAAGAATGTGCTTTTGCGCTTGCCGTCTGTGCCACTGTATCACCGATCCTCTTTTATGCTGTATCGCCTATTTATATGCAGCGATTTTCGGAAAAAGACCGAACAAGCAGCGAATATTTATGCAAAAGAGCAGCCAGCACGTTAAAAGCACAGTCAAAAAAACTTACTTTTCTTCGATGATCTCGTACATCATAGCCGCTTCGTCTTTTTTTGCATATTCATTCACGGAAACGACGCGGGCCTTCACGGTGCGCGCGCCGAGCGTGAGCTCGATGACATCGTTCACCTTCACATCGTAGGAAGCGCGGGCAATCTTGCCGTTGACGACAACCCGACCGGCGTCGCAGGCTTCGTTTGCCACGGTGCGGCGCTTGATAATGCGGGAAACCTTCAAGTATTTATCCAGTCTCATGTTCAAACTCCTTTTCTTTAATACATGGAGGCATAAAGCTGCCTATAACAGAAGAACGGACCCACCTCGGGATCCGTTCCATCACAAATTATTTGCCAAAATTACTTATTGACAGATTCCTTCAGGGCCTTGCCGGCCTTGAATGCCGGAGCCTTGGAAGCCGGGATCACGATCTCAGCGCTCGTTCTCGGGTCACGGCCAACGCGCTCGCCTCTCTCGCGAACTTCAAAGGTGCCGAAACCTGCGATCTGAACCTTCTCGCCGCCTGCGAGGGACTCTGTGATGGAAGCGATAACAGCGGAAACAGCGTTTTCCGCGTCTTTCTTGGAAATGGTAGCCTTTTCTGCAACAGCAGCAATGAGTTCTGTTTTATTCATTATGAATAACCTCCAAATTTTTAGATTTATCTTCATCACCCACGGCGCGAACCATCGCCGGAGCGTGAATTGCTTTATTCTTCTGCGCCGAACTGCTCAATATACGCGCGGCAGGCTTCAGACAGCGCCTGCTCTGCATCTACGCCGAGACGGCGTGCGAGCTCCGTTAAATTGAAAAGCGCTTTGCCAATCGATTCCGCGCCGTTTTCTTCGGTTGCACCGCTTACAGCTTTGCAAACGCTTTCGCGCAGGTCATCGGTCGTGCCATTATCCGCGCCCATTTTCGCCGCCTTTTTCAGTACCTTCTGGGTACGCATCAAAGCGGGCATGGCGGGCGTTACGCTTTCAAGCACCTCGCGGTCGGACTTCTGTTTTTTCGTCTCGCGCTTAATCTGATCCCAGTTTGTCAGCACCTGCTCGGTCGTGTCCGCCGTCACATCGGCAAACACATGCGGGTGACGCTGCACCATTTTGGCAGCAACGTCGCTGATCACATCGTCCAGGTCGAACCGACCGGCTTCACGCTCGAGCTCACTGTGGAACGCCACCTGAAAAAGCACATCACCAAGCTCCTCGCGCAGCAGCACGGGGTCTTCCGTATCGATGGCTTCTATCGCTTCGTAGCACTCCTCAAGAAAATCGCGGCGGATGCTCTTGTGATCCTGCTCGCGGTCCCATGGGCAGCCGTCCGGCGCACGCAGAATCGTGATGATTTCCTTGAGATCTTCCAGTGTATAACGGGATTTTCCTACATATTTCAACGCAGCTTTCATATTTTACCCTATCCCCCTGCTTTTTGCAAGTATTTTTCAAGTCTTTTTGTAATTTTTTCTCCGTTTGGCAGTGCTTTGATGTCTTCTTCACAGATCCCGCGTGCAATCAGCAGGAAAACAACATAGATAAGCGCCCCCAAAAACACCGCAGGCAGCGCGGAAAAACGCGATTCCGGCAGCACCGCACACCATGCTTTGTGTGTTAAGAGAGCCGCCACGCCACAGCAAACGGATGCCAGAAACGGCTTTTTAAAAGTGGAAAAGAAATCTATTTTCACGCCTGCAATACGCCGTATCGCAATGCACGCCAACACACTTGCGAGCGCATAGCACACGAGCGTGCCGACAGCGCCGCCAAGCACGTTCACACGCGGCACAGCGGCGAGCGTGTAATCGAGCACGGCTTTTACGCATAGCCCAATGAGCGTCAGCACCACGGGCAACTCCACATGGCCCATCGCCTGCAAGATGCTGTTCAGCGGCCCGCACAGCGCCGCAAAAACGGACGCCGCGCCCAAGGCCGTCAGTACGCGCCCCACGATGACCGTGCCCGGCCGTGCACCGTAGATCAGCAGTGCGGCGGGCTGCGCCAAAACGGAAAGCCCCACCCCCATCGGCAGTGCCGTCAAAAACGTGATACGCAGCACCGCTTCCACGGTGCGCTTCAGTTTCTGCGAATCCCCCGTCTGGAATGCCCGTGTCACGCTCGGCAGCGCGCTGACCCCAAACGACTGCGTTACGCTTGGCACGAGCAAAAAGAGTGTCAGCGCCATATTGTAGCAGCCGAAAAGGTAGTTCGGCACGGTTTCCGGCGCGGCGAGATTCCCTTTGGGGATCGCGCCAGCGTACATGGAAAGCAACGCTGCGGGGTCTGTCTGCACGGCATAGGCGACACGCGTCTGCAAAAATGACGCATCAATGAGTCCGGAAAAGCTCATGGCGACTGCCCCAAGCGAAATGGGCAGTGCAGTGCGCAGCAATTTTCCGGCCCAAATACGCTTGCTTTTCGGCTTCGGCGCGCGTTGCAGCATCGCTTTTGTGACGCCGTCCCTGCGACTTTGGAAGACAAGCGTCAAAAGCCCCAGCACCGCGCCGAGCGTCACGCCGAGGATTGCGGCAGCAGCACCTAAAGCGCAGACAAGCTGACAACCATCTGCTTCACTTTTCACGGTACAGCCGAATACCGTGCCGCTCGCTTGCAGCTCCCGTGTGCCCATATACATCACAAAAATCGCGCCGGAAAGCCCGAAAATAAGCTTGCCGAGCGATTCCGCAACCTGCGAACGCGCCGTAGGCAGCATATTGCGCAGGCCCTCAAAATAACCGCGGTACACGGAGGAAATACTACACAGCGCGGCACACGGCGCAAGCGCCAACATGGAGAAAAGTGCGCCGGGGCTTTGTACCAAGCGCGTATAAAGCGGTGCAAAACTTGCCATCAGCAGAGCACAGAGAACGCCGATGACCGAAAACACCGGCAGCGCCGCCGCTTTGATTTGCCGCACGTCACGAAAATGTCCTAAGGCGTCCTCCGCCGCAGTCAGCCGCGCCACTGCCACGGGAAAACCGACGGTGGAAAGGCTGAACAGCACGTTAAAAAAACTGTACGCCGTGCTGAAATATCCCATACCGTCTTCCGTGATGATACTCGATAACGGGATTTTAAACAACGCCCCAATGGCCTTCACCAGAAGAACGCCGAACATTAAAATGAACGCGCCGTGCAGAAATCCCTGCTGTACGCGCGCCGCGGGCCGTTTTTGCTCCATAAAACCCTTCCGTTTCAAAAAAGTTTCTCGGCGAAAGAAAAGGAAAGAGGGGGCACCTCTTTCCTTCTGGTTTTACATCCTTGCAGGCCGGACCCGCGTTTTCAATTATTCCTCGGTCTTGACTTCCTCGGTCGGCTCAGCCGTCTTCTCTGTCTCGATTGTGACTTCCGTCGTCTCCGGCTCTGCGGAGACTTCGGCCTTCTCGACTGCTTCGGCAGCTTCTTCCGGCTCTGCCGGTGCGTTCTCCAGCTTTGCGCCGCAGTGGCTGCAGAACATGGAATCCGTCGGCATCTTCTTGCCACATGCCGGGCAAGTCACTTTATCCTGCATGGAAGCGTACTGTGCGGAAACTGCGGAAAGCTGTGCATACAGATCATCGATACCGGCGATCTGGTTTGCAAGCTCGGCTTCGTCTGCGGAACCGGCCTTCTTGGCCTCGTAAATGAAGCGGCCAAGCTCCTGATAGCGCTTCGTAATCTCGCCGTTCAGCTCGGCCATATTGATGCGCAGCTTGGACATATCCACAAACTGGCCTGCCATTTTGCCTACGGTCTGTGCAGCGGATTTTGCGTTGACAACAACATCATCAAAAATTCCCATAACAAATTCTCCTTTTGTGGTTTGGAAACGGAACCTTAAGAAGCACACCGTTTCATGTACCTTTCTTCAGTCCCATTATAGCGCAATTTGTGTCAAAAAGCAAATGACAAACCGGCAATTTTGTAAACAAAGGTTAAATTTTTCCTGACAATAACCTTAATTCATACCGTTTTCTACTTTCGGACCCAAAAATTCACGCAGCATGGAGTTTGCAGGCACCAGCTCGGCATCAATGGGCTCAAAGCGCATCAGACGGGCATCTAAATCGCGCGCCTTACGGTAACACGGGTTATCCTCCGGGATTTCGCGCAGAAGCGGAATGACAAGTCTGCGCAGCACACACGGTTCATAGATATGAATGGAGTTCACCGTGTAGTCCGCGGAAAGGCGGTACGGGCGGATGTATTTATCTTCGCCCGCCACCACATTATCCCACATGGCGATGGTGCGCTCCGGCATGGTATCGCGGGAACGGATATCACGCGAGATGCGGCGCACAAGGCGAATATCCATCGGCGAAATGACCTCGCCGTTGATATCCTTGATCTGCTGCTTCACGCTGACATACAGCTTTATGGTGCTGCCCTCCGGCAGATCACGCGTAAAAATGGGGTTCAGCGCGTGCAGACCCTCCATGATAACGAACCCGCGGTCGCTGACATCGAGCTTTCTTGCCGCCAATGTTCGGGTCTTCGTTGTAAAATCGTACTCCGGCAAAAGGCAGGAGCCGCTGTGAATGACGGAATTCAAACAATCCTGAATAAGTGCAATGTCGAGCGCGTCCACGGTCTCATAGTCCTTTTCGCCGTTCGGCAGCACGGGCGTTTCGTCCGGGCCAAGGTAAAAATCGTCAAGCGAGACAATCTCGGCGTGCACACCGAGCTTGCCGAGCTCGCGCTGCAATAAATGCGCCGTGGTCGTCTTGCCGCTGGAGGACGGCCCCGCCAGCATGCACACCTTCGCGGTTTTGTAATGCGTCACAATGTTGCGCGCAATGTTCTCGATGTGCTCGTGATAGGAATCCTCCACCTCATCGATCATGACCTGCGGGTTCAAAAGTGCCGCGTCGTTAATCTGCTCTAAGTGATTGATATATTTAATGTAACCGCTTGCGAAATTGCTCATATTGCTTCGCGATGCCCTCCTTTCGTTCGAGAATCTCCGGGTAACGGCTGATATATTCATACGAATATTTGAAGTTAAAAATGCGTGAAAGATCTTCGGAATACGGGTTCTTAAGCTTCGTCACGCCGCCTGCGCCGCACGCCAGCACCGTTTCGGTCTCATCCATCGTGAAAATATTATATGCACACTCGGTGCCCGGCTTTGCCCAGCCCGTATTCTCCAAATTGCCCGCCATGCGGCTTTGGCGATAGAGATAATACGGCTCAAGCCCCCGCTCTGTCAGCCGCTTTTCGGCATAAGCCATCATGCGGTCGGCAAGCGCGGCATCGGCGTGGGCCTTGTTGATCTCGCCGCTCTGCGTGATGAACGAGGAGCGCTTCAATGCGAGCGCGTGCACCGTCACGTTCTCAGGGTCAAGCGCAATGACCTTTTCGATTGTGTCACAGAACGTCTCATACGTGTCACCCGGCAAGCCGACAATGAGGTCCATATTGATATTCGTAAAGCCCGCTTCCCGCGCGAGGTGAAACGCATCCACGGTCTGCTGCGCCGTGTGGCGGCGGCCGATGTTTTCGAGCACGTTGTCCTGCAAGGTTTGCGGGTTGATGCTGATACGCGAAACGCCGCTTTTAAGCAGCGCATCCAGCTTTGCACGGTCAATGGTATCCGGGCGGCCGGCCTCTACCGTAAGTTCCTCGCACTGCGACATGTCGAACGAATCTTTCACAACGCGGATCATCTCGGAAAGCTGCTCTGCGGAGAACGTCGTGGGTGTGCCGCCCCCGACATACACAGCGCGCAGGTTTAAGCCCAAAGCATCGGCGACTTTCGCCGTCTCTTTCAGCTCTTCCAAAAGCAGGCGGTGATATTCCGGGATCTGTTTCTTGGCTTTTTCCACGCTCTGCGAAACGAATGAGCAGTACGCGCAGCGCGTGGGGCAGAACGGCACGGAAATGTACAAAGAGTAGTCGTTTTCACGCACTTTATCCGTAATGGGCTTTTGTGCGCGCAGGGTGCGCACCGCAAGTGCCGTTTTTTCGTTTGAGACGAAATACTTTTCGCGGAACAGCCTTGCCGCTTCCGCTTCGCCGTGCTGTTCGGTCAGCTGGCGCAGAAGCTTAATGGGGTGAATGCCCGTCAGCATGCCCCAGCGCGGCATTTTGCCCGTGTGGGCGCAAAATGCATCAAATAATAAAGACACCATGCCGTATTCGGTCTCTGCGCCTACTTTTGCTTTGCGCTCCGTTTTGCCGTCTGCGTCTTCAATGCGCACGATATATTCGCCGTTTTCTTCGGCGGTGTACACCGTGCGGTTTTCATCGCTCGGCATAAATTCGTGCTGTACCGTGACTTTGTCAAACGGGTAAAACACGCGGCAGAGGTTTTCCGCCTCATAATGATAAGGGTGATCGCTAATATATAAAACCATACATTTTCCTTTATAAATACGGATTTCGGCGCTTTTCGTCTTCCAGCGTCGTCACGGGGCCGTGGCCGCCGCAGATATCGGGATTTCCGGGCAGCGCCGCAAGCTTTTTCAGAGACTCGCGCAGCTCGGCACTGTTGCCGGTTGGCAGGTCGCACCGCCCGACGGAATAGCCCATCAGCGTATCGCCCGTAAACACGGCGTCCGGCGTAATGTAACTCACGCCGCCCGCGGTGTGGCCGGGCGTGTGCAGCACCGCGACCGGCACTTCGCCGATCTGAAACATTTCACCGTCTTTGAAAGCCTCGTGCACCTTGCAGGTGATGGACTCGTACATCATGAGAAGCGAGCCGTTTTGCTCATCGTCCGCTGCAAACGCCGCTTCCGTCTCATAGGCGCATACCGGCACACCGAGCATCTCGTGCAGGCGGTCAGCCTCCCAAATGTGGTCAAAATGGCCGTGTGTCAGCAAAATTCTCTGCACCGTATATTTTTTAATTTCATTTAACAGTACGTCGTTCAAAAAGCCGGGGTCAACGACCGCCGCCTGATTCGTTTTTTCGTCGATGAGCAGGTAGCAATTTTCCGAAATAGGCCCGCCCGTTATACATTTATATTTCATATCTTTGTTTACCTTTAGCTGCGGTCAATAGAGATTACGCCTTTAATCTTCTGCAAGCGGTCAATAACGGTCTGCAGGTGCGAAAGGCCGTTGATGGTAATCGTTGCCGAAATGACGGCATTCTCCGAGTTTTTGACCTCGCGGGAGTTGAGCGAGTGAATGAAAATGTGCATGTTGAAAAGCTGCTGGGTCACGTCTGCGAGCAGGCCGGAACGGTCGGTTGCCACAATATGCAGCGTAGACTTGAACTCTTCCTTGACTTCACCCGCCCAGTGCGCACGCACCCAGCGCTCCGGCTCCGGCGCCTGCGAGAAATCCTTCGGCACGTTCGAGCAGCTGCGTTTGTGGATGGAAACGCCGAAACCGCGCGTGATGAAGCCGACGATCTCATCGCCCGGCAGCGGGTTGCAGCAGCGGGAGAACTTGATGAGACAGTTGTCCATACCCTCTACGAGCACGCCGCCTGCCGCTTTCTTGTTGAGGTTCGGTGGCGGGGTCTGCTGCGCAATCTCCTGCTGCGGTTCGGGTGCAGGCTTGTGGGTCTTCTGGTATTCCTCTTTTACGCGCGGCAGGAGCTTCCAAAGCTGAATGCCGCCGTAGCCGATGGCCGCGTAAAAATCATCGGGCGTGACGCAGCTGTGGCGGCGGCCGGCGCTTTCCAGCATGAACTGCATCAGCTCGTCGCTCATCACGATGCCGTTGCGCTTAAATTCGCGCTCCAGCTCTGCCTTGCCCTCCACGATGTTCTCATCACGCTTTTCTTTCTTGAACCACGCGCGGATCTTATTGCGTGCTTCGCTTGTACGCACGATGGAAAGCCAATCGCGGTTCGGGCCGCGACCGACCTCCTTCGTCGTCAAAATCTCAATGATCTCGCCCGTTTTTACCTTGTAATCGAGCGGCACGATCTTCTGGTCAACCTTTGCGCCGATCATGCGGTTGCCGACGGCGGAATGAATGGCATACGCAAAATCGATAACCGTAGAGCCCATCGGCAGGTTGATAACGTCACCTTTCGGGGTGAAGACGAACACCTCTTCCGGCGCAAGATCGGTCTTGATGGAGCGCACAAGGTCAGTGATATCTTCACTTTCGGACTGGTTATCGAGCATGTTGCGGATCCACTGCAAGCGGCCCTCCAGCGAGTCGGGCTTTTCGTTGCCGCTCGTCATGCCGAGCTTATACTTCCAGTGCGCCGCAATGCCGTATTCTGCCGTGTGGTGCATTTCCCACGTGCGAATCTGCACCTCGAACGGGATGCCCTCTTTGCTGATGACCGTCGTATGCAAGGACTGGTACATGTTCTGCTTCGGCGTGGAAATGTAGTCCTTAAAGCGGTTCGGCAGCGGGGTGAACATATCATGGATGATACCGAGCACATTATAGCAATCGTTGATGGTATCGACGATTACGCGCAGGGCGAACACGTCGTAAATTTCGTCAAAACTCTTCCCCTGAATGAACATCTTGCGATAAATGCCGTTGACGCTTTTTACGCGCCCTTCAATATATACGCCCGGGATAAGCGGCTCCACACGACTGCGGATCATTTCTTTCGTTGTCTCAATAAACTGCTTGCGCTTTGTGCTGCGCGCCTCAAGGTTATCTTCAATCTCCTTATACGCCACAGGGTCAAGGTACTTTAAAGAAACGTCCTCCATGTATTCCTTAACCTTGCGCATACCGAGACGGTGCGCAATGGGTGCGTACACCTCAAGACATTCCAGCGCCTTGTCGCGCTGCTTCTGCGGCGCTACGTATTCGAGCGTCGCTAAATTGTGCATACGGTCCGCAAATTTAATAATGATTACGCGGATGTCCTCGCTCATCGCAATGAGCATTTTGCGTAGGTTTTCCGCCTGCTGCTCTTCACGGGAGGAGAACGGGATCTTGCCGAGCTTTGTCACGCCGTCCGTCAGGTTTGCAATCTCCTTACCGAACGCTTTCACAATGTCGTCATACGTAACCGGCGTGTCCTCAATGACGTCATGCAGCAGACCTGCCACGACGGACGGGGTATCCATGCCGAATTCCACAAGCTTATACGCCACCGCAATGGGGTGGATGATGTACGGCTCGCCGGAGCGCCGCACCTGTCCCTGATGCGCTGCCTCCGCGAACTTATACGCTTTTTCGATCAACGCGAGGTCATATTCTTTTTCGCTTTTTTCGATCAGTGACACAAGGTCCGCATACGTTTTTGCTGCTTCTGCCATCGTTTTTCACTCCTTCCGTTCCCTTATTGCAGTGCCAAAAGCACCGGGGAACGTGTAATATCTGTTTTGCCGCTCGTTTCGATGAGCGTTGCCGTAAATGTATCGTCTGCAATTTCGCTGTGTACCAAGCCGCGCTCCTCAAATACAAGAAGCGCCGTTTTAAAGAGTCCCAGTGTCATATCTTTTCCAAACTGCGAAACAAACCGAACCTGGTCCGTCTCTTTACCGTTCACCGTGCGCAGTGCGCGGTAAATGGCCGCTAAGCACGCGCGGTCGGGGTATAATCTGTTTTTATCCTCCGCGGAAAGCACCTCGCCGCGCTGCCACTTTTCAAAGCCCGCAAGCGACGCTATATTCTTTTCCGTATTGAACGCTGCAAACTTCATATCGCGCACGATGACGGTCAGCGACGGCTGGCCTCGAAATTCACGCGCCTCCAGCTGTACCGCAAGGTCGATCTTATCGCCGATGTGGTACGGCAGCTCCTCGGGCTTTGTATTAAAACGCATTGCCGTGATGACCGCGCCGTTCTTTTCTAAGGTCAGGCGCAGATGCCCCCCGCCGCCGACCGGTGTGACATTGGAAAGCTCCATGTTGAATAAGCCGAACACCGGCTGCGGGTTGCCGTTGCCGAACGGCTCCAACTGCGTCAGGCTTTGCGCCATGGAAACCGAAAGTGCCGCCGGGTTCAGCTTGCAGTCCAGTGTGACAGTCTGCGTGGGCATCTGCGGGAAGTGCTCCGCCGCATACTGATTGATGCGCTTGCGGAACGCTTCGATGTTTTCGGGCTTCAACGTGATGCCCGCCGCCATGGGATGTCCGCCGAATTTGATGAGCAAGTCGCCGCACGCGCAGATGGCTTCAAACAGCGAGAAACCCTCAATGCTTCTGCCGCTGCCCTTCGCCTCTGTTTCGCCGCGCGAAATGATCATGCACGGCTTGCCGCAGCGCTCCGTCACACGGGACGCCACAATGCCGATAACACCATGGTGCCAGTTTTCACCGTCCACCACGACCACGCGGTCTTTCATGTATCCTTTCGCTTCGATATCCGCAAACGCCGCTTCGGCAATCTCTGCTTCCACACGGCGGCGTTCCTCGTTATCGGCGCAGATTTCCTCACTCAGTACCTCGGCTTCCTCTTCATAGCCGCTGATGAGCAAGCGCACGGCGCGTTCCGGCGCGCCCATACGGCCCGTCGCGTTGATGCGCGGCACAAGTGTAAAGGCCACATTTGTGCTCGTCAGTGCCTTGCCTGCAATGCCTGCGTTTTCCAAAAGTGCCTGTACGCCCGGGCGGTCGCTCCGTGAAAGACGCTCAAGACCCGCGCGGATCAGCGTGCGGTTTTCACCCGTCAGCGGCACAATATCGCCGATGGTACCGATGGCCGCGAGATCGCTGTACGCTTCTAACAGATCTTCCACGTCGCCCGCGCCGTCCTCCAGCGCCATAAGCAATTTAAACGCGATGCCTACACCGGAAAAATGCTTATAGGGGCTTGTGTCATCCGGTCGGTATGCGTCCACGACCGCCACGGCATCGGGCAATATCTCCTGCGGGCGGTGATGATCGGTGACGACCACATCAATGCCAAGCTCGTTCGCGCGCGCTACCTCCTGCACGGAGGAAATGCCGTTGTCGACCGTGACAATAAGCGACACGCCTTGCTCTTTTAAGTATTCCACGGCGCCCATGTTCATGCCGTAGCCTTCGCCCTCGCGCTGCGGTATGTAGAAGATTACGTCCGCACCACGCGTTTCAAGGTACGAATACAGCATGGCGGTCGAAGTCACGCCGTCGGCATCGTAATCCCCGTAAACCGCGATTTTTTCCATGTTGTCCACCGCGCGGGTAATACGCGCCGCAGCTTTGTCCATATCTTTTAAAAGAAACGGGTCAGAGAGCGGCTCGCCCTCGCCAAGAAATTCCCGCAGATGCGCGGCATCGTCAAGGCCGCGAATATTCATCAGCATCGCGAGGAAGAACGGCACGCCATACGTCTGTGCAAACGCCGCCGCGCGTTCCTTATCGAGAGGACGCACCTCCCATTTTCGCAAGATCATTTTGCTTCACCCTTTAAATCAAAAGCCCGATTTTCCGCGCAACCCCAACTACTGCGCGGCAACCGTGTCCTATGTAAATTCGTTTCATTTCTAAAAGAATATTTTAGCATTTTTTTGCCGGTTATTCAACAGAATTTCACAATTATCTGCGAAACTGTTTGTAGAAAAAGAAAAACACATTCTCCATCTGTCGGCAAAGCGACGAACAAAGTCTTTGATTAAACTTTCTTCAAAAAAGTTTACGGATTCTCAAGGCAGTGCCTTGAGTCGTCGTCCGCAGACGACGAAACACCTTTGCGTTCGAGAAAACAAGGAACGGTAGTAAGCAATGCTTCGCATTGCTACGAAACTTCCTGTGGACGTTCAAGTCGTAAGAAGCCCTGCTGTATGGGTTTTCTGAACAAGACACCAAAATGTCTTGTTTTATACGCGCTCGGCGCAGATTTATTCCCCGAATTTTTGTTGATTTTTCCCGAAGAAAAAAGTCGATAAATTATAGAAAACAGGAAAGGCATGTGGTAAAATGGAAATGAAAGATTCTGTATCTTTGCAGAAAAGAGGTGCCGTTATGGAAGAAAAAACACGGAAACCCGAAACCGCCAAGCAGACCGCTAAAGAACACCATGTGCCGGAGCACGAAGACGAGCACCAGCACGGCAACCCGCAATTTGCGCTTAAGGTGCTGCTTATTCTCATCGCCATCATTTTGGTGATCGTTATTTTAAAGGCCACCGGCGTACCGTTCGCCGTAAAAGACTGGCTTTCGCACTTCACCGGCGACATGATCGCGCTACGCTGAATGTACTCTCCCCATAAAACACAAGCCCGCCGAAACTTTTCAGCTCGGCGGGTTTTCATTTTGCTTATTTAGTTCGAAGCATCACTGGTGGAAGATTCGGTTTTCGGCGAAAGCGTCACATGCGCCGTGTAGCTGCCGGTCGCCCAGCAGGAATCCGCATTGTTAATCGTCACCGTCACCGGCGCTTCCATGCTGCCGCTCGGGTCTGTCACCGTGGAAAGGTCCACCGTACAGAAAACGGAATCTCCCGTCAGCTTCGAGATCTGCGCCGCCGTGCCGATGATCTTCAGCGTGAGCGTCTTTGTAGAAAGCTCTGCTTCCATACCCTCCGGCACGTTGGTGACGCTGATGTTGCTCGTCAGCACAGACGTTTCCTTGTAACCGTTCAGGTTGAATGTAACGGTCGCGTTTTCCACTCGCGTCACATTTGTCACACCGCTCGGCACCGGGATAGCCACCGTGAACGTGTTGTTTTCCGGCGTAACGTCCAGGAAGTTGATCGGCGTGGAGAGCGTCAGGGTCGTGTACTTTGAGACCGTTTCACCGTCGCCGGCAATTTCAATTTCTGCCGGGTCGATCGTGATGCGGTTCGAGGCAAAGCTGTCCGGAATATTGCGCACATCCGCTTCCAGCTTGACCGTCTGTCGGCTCGTCACCGGAATGGAAACCTCCACCGTGTCGTCGCTCAGCTTCAAATAGAGCTCCGTTGGGTCAAGTACATTGCCGTTCGCGTCGTACAACGTCACTTTGCAGGAAAGCGACTTCGACTGCGTGAGCTCTTCGCCGAACTTATATTCCAACACGGCACGCGCCACCTTGTTCACGCTGCTTTCCGGGCCGGAGACCGTGATAAGCTCCGTAGAAAGTGTGGGCGTAGAAGGCGCATAGTAATTTTCCGCCGTAGTGTACTGAAAATTTGTTTCCAAAGTGAGCTGCGTTTCTTTATATTTATCATACACCACTGTGATCTCGGACGGCGAAACGCTTTCCACCTCGTATTCGGCGAGGGTGTTGCCCTTTTTTGCTGCGCGCAGAGAAAGCGTCGTCTGTTGCAAGCTGCTGCCCGTCAGCATGCTGACGGAAGGATCCAGCGTCGCCGTAACGCCGATGTCCTCGCTCGTCACCTTACTTGTGATGAGTGAGTTGCCCGTAATACTCACATCCGTCGCGCTGCTGCTCATACTGAACACGCGTACACCGGCTTCCTGCGCCGTATCGGAAATTTCAACGTTAATCGGCACATTGCGGATTACGGTCGCACGGCTTTCGGAGTTGCTCGCCATCATGGCAAACCAGACGGCCGCCGCGGCAAGGAATGAAAAGATAAGCAAAATTGTGTTGTTTTCAAACACGCGTAAGCGTTGTTTTACTTCGTTTCTGGGTTTCTTAGACATTTTTGCCATCACTTCTTCACCGTCCTTTTGCTTTTCAGCACGCCGAACTTACGGCGCACGGTGGAAGCTTCTTCCTGCGGAATGAGGTACCCCTCCAAAACATCACGCAGCGTATCGCGCGTAAAGCGGCGCGCCAAAACGCCGTTTACAGCCACGGAGATCTGCCCCGTTTCTTCCGAAACCACCACGACCACGGCATCCGATTCCTCACTGACACCGAGCGCCGCGCGGTGACGCGTGCCGAGCTCTGCAGAGACCGAAGTGTTTTTCGTCAGCGGCAGAATACAGCCCGCCGCATGAATCATGCCGTCGCGAATGATCATGGCGCCGTCGTGCAAAGGCGCCTTATTGAAGAAAATATTGCCCACAATCTGGCCGGAAGGCTCGCAGTTAATCTGCGTGCCGGTCTCAATGATGTCGCCAAGCTTCGTTTTGCGCTCGAATACGATAAGCGCGCCCATTTTGAGCTGCTGTAAAATGCCCACGCCGTCTACCACGGCGTTGATTGCCTTGCGAATCTGCGCGCGGTCATAGCTGCGGTCACGGCCTGTTACCACAGCCGCAATAGATTGTCCGACGTTGTTGCGGCCCACTTGCTCGAGCGCCTTGCGGATTTCCGGCTGAAACACAATGAGGATTGCGACGAAAGCGAACTGGAAGAAATACGCCAGCACGCGGCTGACCATCACCAGATTAAAATACGAAGAAATAATAAACAGAATAACAAGCAGAAAAAGTCCCTTTACAAGCTGCCCCGCGCGTGTTTCGCGCACAAGCTTGACCACACCGTAGATCAAAAATGCAACGATGATAATATCAACGGCATCTTTAAATTGAAAATTCATGGCAATGCTCACCATCCACTCCCACCAGGAAGCAATGGCTTCAAAAACCTTATTCAAAGCATTCACCTCTTTGCACAGGATTCGGCGATACATGCACACGGTGCACATCCGCTCCATACGATTTACTTTTTACAAAGCCTAAATGCGTACTGTATATAGTTTAACACAAAGAGGTGGGGATGAAAAGGGGGAATTGTATGTTTTTTCCTGTTCTTTTCTGTATTTTTCGATTTTTATTTACACTTTGTTCATTTTTATTTGACTTTTCGCGCCGCACTTTCAGCCCGGAGCGAATAGACCGTGCGAATCAGCTCCGTAATGTCCCTGTCGGTCGTGAACGCACCCGGCGAAACGCGCACCGCGCCGCCGGGCGTTTCACCGTCCGTTCCCATTTTGCGGTGTACGAGCGGCGCACAGTGGAACCCACAGCGCACGGCAATGTTCCGCTTTGCAAGTACCTCGCCCACTTCTTCACTCTGCATGCCGCGCACGTTAAAGCCGAGCACCGGCACAAAGTACATCGTGTCCGGCATTGCGGTGTATAAAACAACATGCGGCATGTTTTTGAATGCCTCGTATACGCGGCGAATGTGGCGCATTTCCCTCTCCCGCAGCATGTATTCACCGTTCGTACGCACAAAATCCATGCCCGCGCCGAGTGCGAGGATGCCCGGCACATTCTGCGTGCCGCTTTCAAGGTACTCCGGCATTTCCCGCGGCTGGTCTAACTCCAACGCGCGCGTACCCGTGCCGCCCTGTATCAGGCTTTCCAGCTTTTCGCCGTTTTTCGTAATGAGCATACCCGTGCCCATCGGACCGTATAACCCCTTGTGTCCCGCGCAGCAAAGGTAATCGATGCCGTCGCGCTCCGCATGAATGGGAATCACCCCGCCGGACTGCGCCGCGTCCACGCAGATCTCCGCGCCGTATATGTGCGCAAGCGCCGCCAGCCGCTCCACAGGCACGCGGATGCCGAATACATTCGAGGCCTGCGTGCAGACAAACAACCTTGTGTTCTCGCGCATCGCATGACGGAATGCGTCGAGCGTCGCGTCGTTGTCGCCGGGCGTCACGGGCACAATGGTAAACGAAACACCGTGCGCCTCCATGGTTTTCAGCGACCGCAAAACCGCATTATGCTCCAAATCGGTCACAAGCACATGGTCGCCACGCTTTAACGAGTGGATAACGATATTCAGCGACTGCGTGCAGCTCGGCTGAAACGAGATGCACTCCGGGCCCGCCGCACCGAAAAAGCTCGCCGCCTTCTGCCGCACATCGTAGACTGCCTGCGCCGTCTGCAAGCTCATTTTAAACCCGCCGCGGCCGGGGTTCGCGCCGAACTGCTCCAGCGCCTGCGCCATTTTGCGGCGCACCGAAAGCGGCTTTGGGTACGTCGTCGCGCTGTTATCGAGATAGATCATTTCTTTTCGCCCCGTTCCGCACGGTAGAACACTTTCACGCCTGCATCCCGCAAAATGCGCTCCGCTTCGTCCGTGCGCTGCGGAACATATACACCATAGCCGCAGCCGCTTTCTCGGGTGCGCGGCAGCCGCTCAATGTAGGCTTTTATCCCTCTTTGAAAAAGCAGGTCACGGCTTTTCAGCGCATAGGTCACGCTGCTGACAACAATAAGCCGCTTCCCGCCCGTGTCTCTTTTGTTTTCCATTGCAAGCACCTCCAAGCCTTCAAAACAGTCTCATCAAAACAGAATATGAGACAAGCCGGGAATTGGTGAAAAAAAGAGCCCCGCCGAAGCGAAGCTCTCAAAACAATGCAAATTTATTTCAGCAGGCACACCGCATGCGCTGCAATACCCTCGCCGCGGCCGGTAAAGCCGAGGCCCTCCTCCGTCGTCCCCTTGATGCTCACGCAATCGAGGTCGAGGTTGCAGGCGGATGCAATGTTGCGGCGCATCTCATCGATGTACGGGCGCAGCTTCGGACGCTGTGCCAAAACCGTCGCATCGATATTTTCAATCCCAAAGCCCTTGCGGCGTACCGCCGCCACCGCCACTGCGAGCAGCTTTAAGCTGTCCGCACCGGCGTACTGCGGGTCATCGTCCGGAAAAAGCACGCCGATGTCCCCGAGCGTCGCCGCGCCGAGCAAAGCATCCGCTATGGCATGCGCGAGCACGTCCGCATCGGAATGCCCCAAAAGGCCTTTTTCATACGGGATATGCACGCCGCCCAAAATGAGCTTTCTGTTTTCTACAAGCTTGTGTACGTCATAACCGTGACCGATCCGCATAGTAACACTCCTTTACTTTTCCGCCGCAAAAGCCTCTGCCACAAGCAGATCCTCCGGCGTTGTGATCTTGATGTTTTTGTAGTCGCCCGGGGTCAAATATACCTTGCCGCCCGCCGCTTCAATAAGCTGGCAATCGTCCGTATATTGCTTTCCGGCGTTTTTCGCAAGGCACAGCGCTTCTTTATACAAAGAAAGGCGGAATACCTGCGGCGTCTGAATGGCACGCAAAGTGCTTCTCTCCGGCGTAGCGCACACCGTGCCGTCCGCCGCAGCAACCTTGATGGTGTCTTTCACCGGCACCGCCAGCGTCGCCGCGCCGTATTTTTCCGCGTCCGCGCACACGGTTTCGATTTCCTCCGGCGTGATAAACGGTCGCGCCGCATCGTGCACGGCGATATACTCTGCGTCACCGCAAAGCGCTGCACCGTTTGAAACGGAATCCTGCCGTTCCTTGCCGCCCTCGGTAATCGTGAGCGGCTTTGTGACGAACGCCGACGCTTTTTGGATTGCATCGAAATCGCACGCACGCGCCACAATAACGATCTTTGAGATGCACGCGGCATTCTCAAATGCGCGCAGTGTACGGCTCAGAACCGGCTCGCCGCCGATCTCCATCATCGTTTTCGATGCGCCGCCGCTTTTCATACGTGCAGAGCTGCCCGCCGCCACCAAAATTGCCGCCGTTTTCATCACGTTTCCCACCTTGTTTTTCAAGTATTCAAATGCGTTTGCCTAAAACGCGCCTAAAATATAAATACAGTATACCGCGATGTTTACCGCGGGTCAAGGCAAGATAATTTTCTCTTTCGACGTTTTTTATCAAAAAAGCATTGAATTCCCGCCGTCACCTATGTTAGAATAAGCTTGTATGTAAAGATTAAGTAAGAAAAAAGAAAAAAATTTGAAAAGCGAGCGTTTTGCGCACACAAAGGAGCTGCAACCACAAATGGACATTTTCTCCGTTATTACACTCTTTGGCGGACTTGCGTTCTTCCTCTACGGTATGCATTTGCTTTCCTCCAGCCTTGAAAAAATGGTCGGCGGCAAGCTCGAACGTATTTTGCGTTCCATGACCTCGAACCGCTTCAAGGCCCTTTTGCTCGGCATGGGCATCACCATTGCGATCCAGTCCTCCTCTGCTATGACGGTCATGCTGGTCGGTCTCGTCAACTCCGGCATCATGGAGCTTGGGCAAACCATCGGCGTCATCATGGGCTCAAACATCGGTACCACCGTCACTGCGTGGATCTTAAGCCTTTCCGGCATCACGAGCGACAACGTTTTCGTACAGCTTTTAAAGCCGGAGAGCTTTTCGCCCATCGTGGCGCTCATCGGCATCATTCTCATCATGTTCACCAAGAGCAGCAAGAAAAAGGACATCGGCTCCGTATGTGTCGGATTCGCCATTTTGATGACCGGCATGACCATGATGAGCGGCGCGGTAAAACCGCTTGCGGACTTGCCGCAGTTTAAAGAGGTCTTAACGATTCTCGATAACCCCATCATCGCCATTTTAGTCGGCGCAGGCATCACGGCACTCATCCAGAGCTCCGCTGCTTCGCTCGGCATTCTGCAGTCTCTCGCCATGACGGGCAGCATTTCGTTCAGCATGGCGCTGCCGGTCATTATGGGCCAGAACATCGGTACATGTATCACGGCGCTGCTTTCCTCCATCGGCACCACAAAAAACGCAAAGCGCGTGACCGCCGTGCATATCTACTTTAACGTGCTCGGCACCGTCATCTGTCTTTCCGGCTTTTATATTGCAAACAGCATTTTCCATTTCACATTCACCGACCAGCCGATCTCCTCGTTTATGATCGCGGTCGTGCACTCCGCATTCAACCTCATCACCACGTTCATTCTGCTGCCCTTCTGCAATCAGCTTGAAAAGCTCGCCGTTATCACCGTGCGTGATAAGCGCCTGAAGCCCGGCAAGCAGGACCCGCACGCGGTTTTGCTCGATGAGCGTCTGCTGCTCTCTCCGTCCTTCGCAATTGCGGAGTGCCGCAATGCCACCACAAAAATGGCAGACCTTGTGCGCGACACCATTTTGGATGCCATCGGTCTGCTCTCGCATTTTGATTCCGCCACAGCAGAAAAAATCGAGAAAAACGAAGAAACTATCGACCAGTACGAAGATAAGCTCGGTTCTTACCTCGTCAAAATTTCCAGTAAAAACCTCTCCACGGCCGACAGCAACGATGTTTCGCAGCTGTTGCATACCATCGGCGATTTCGAGCGTATCGGCGACCACGCGGTGAATCTTCTGCGCGTTGCACGCGAGATCCACGATAAAGATCTGAAATTCTCCGAAAAGGCCCAGCAGGAGCTTGAGGTCTTCACAGGTGCCATCATCGAGATTTTGAACATCACGACAGACGCGTTCGTCGAGAACAACTTACAGCTTGCCTACGAAGTAGAGCCGCTCGAACAGGTCATCGATTCATTGAAAGTTGAACTGAAAAACCGCCACATCCGCCGCTTACAGGAAGGCAAGTGCACCATTGAGCTCGGCTTCGTGCTCTCAGACATCCTCAACAATTTCGAGCGCGTTTCCGATCACTGCTCTAACATTGCGGTATGCCTGATCCAGATCAAGGATTCCACCATGGACACACACGGTTACTTAAACGAGATCAAAACCTCCGGCGACCCGCGCTTCACCGGCTATTACAACCGTTTCACAAGCAAGTATACACTACCGGAAAGCCGCCACAAAAAGGCCCCGCAGGAAGTACCTGTTAAAAGCTAACCGAGCTATTTAAAGCCGCATAGAATTTTAGCCCTCCGTATTTGTTTGCGGAGGGCTTTTCTCATTTTTTCTGTGCCTCGTATTTGCGCTTTGTCGCCATACCGCCGCGGATATGTCGCTGGGCTTTATTCACCGCCAGTACGCTGCTCACCTCTTTGTAAAGCCCCATATCCACGCTGCGCAGCCGCTCGGCAACGTCCTTATGTACGGTGGATTTACTCACGCCAAACTGCTTTGCGGCACGGCGCACAGTAGCTTTGTTCTCTACGATATACTCCCCCAGCATGGCGGCTCTGTCCTCAACATTCTGCTTCATCGTAACACACCCTTGTCTGTGATACTTGTGCTGCATTATATGTTGAGCTTTTCTCTAATTATACCTCTTTTTGTTTTGAAAAAGAATTTAAACGCTCATCAACACATGGAATCAATTGTTATTGCTCTGCCGTGCATTCCGATATTCATTCATCATGAGCCGCTTTTTCCTTGAGATATCCTATGAAACCAGAACCACTTGCCCAGCCAAGCAGGTTTCTTTCCTAGTTATCGGAACTCCTGCATATCAATTAGAATGGATTTCTTTTTGCGTGTGCCGTACCATTAAACAAAATATCATCAGAGAGTTCCACCACCATATGCAAGTCGCTGGGAGATTCGACTTGTTTGCCTAAAACCACTACATTGTCAAAATAGATATTTCGGGGGCGACTCATTTCCGTATGCATCTCAAAACCGCGAATAATAGAAACAGGGAAATTACCATTCAGAATTTCCACGTTACGGAAATATATATTTTCGACACTTCCGCGTTTTCGATCCAATGAGTACTTGGAATCCAATACCTTGATGTCGACAAACTTTTCCTGAGCATCTTCAACGCGGATATCTTCATACACAATGTCATGAATGTGAGCGCGATCTGCATTGTGGATGGTCAGCACGCCGCCAGACTGATTACCCTCATACTCGCAATGAACGATGTCCAGATCTCGGAATGTGATGTCGCTAATCTCATCGCAGCGCACTTCATATCCGATTTCCACGGCGTTACCGGGTTCTGCATTCCACAAAACGCAGTGTTCTACCAGAATATTTTTCACATTCCTATTGGCAGCAGGGTCGGGATAACTTGCAGCTTTGATGCACACGCAGTCATCCGAAGCGCGAATAAAGGAGTTTCGCATGGTTACGTCTTCACAGCCTACAATATCGATACCGTCACCCGTGCAAACTCGAGACATGATGTTTACATCCTCAATCTCCACATTCCGGCAAGCGCCAGGAACCAGGTGCCACGAACCACCGTCCACCATGGTGATGCCCTGAATCTTCACATCATCGCAAAACACCATTCGAATCATTGGTCTGCCGCCACCGTTTTCTTCTTTCGGATGCCATACACAACCATTCAGAATGCCGTTTCCTAAAATTCTCATGCCGTGGGCGAAAAGAGCATTCACACAACCACAGACAACACTGCCCTCTTCCAAGAAAACCGTTTCTTCCGCTTTGACCTCTAACGTGCCAACATTGTAGACTTTCCCACTCTCAAAAAGATGATCCACTTTTTCGGGCTTCGGGACACGCTTTGTGCACAAGATAAAGAGCGGTGTCTTCAAATTGCCATCTAACTCCAAGGTGACCTTACTGGGCTTTTCCAACTGGAAGCTCAACTCTCGGCCGGAAATCTGAGCCTGAACATTGGTCTTGGCCGGACGGAAAACCGCCTTTTGGAAATCTTTGGATACTTTTACCTGAAAACTCAGCGGAGAATCGTCGTCCACAACCGGAATTACGTAATCAAAACTATCCGTGTGGTAAACCGTCAACTCCTTTCCGCCGCAAAGCACAGTGTACAAAGGAGATTTTTCCAGTTCCTCAACTTTATACAACGGCTCCGTAATTCTTGCAGGATTGGGATTGTAACGCACAGCCACTTTTGCTCCTCCTTAAAATAATGGTTTTTCCTTTATGGAAGTGATTATAGAATATCATGTCTGAAGAATATTGAAAACAAACAATTTTTTCTTTTATTCCTACAAAATTAAGCTTTTGCAAAATTTTATTAGTGAAAACATAAAGAAACAGTCCGTATTTATGCCGGAATTACATAATTCACGATGAGAAACTGTAAAAGCATCATGTGGCAGTCGGTATACAGGAGCTTCAGCATAAGTTTAGGCTACAATATCTTGCGCCGCAAACTCGGAGCCAACTGTGCAGTTTTACCGATATAAAGAGCCGCTTACAATAAGGAGGTAATCGAGAAAATCCACTGCCTCCGCACCGCAGATATTTCATTCATATTATATCAATTTTTCAAACACTTGTCGAGTATAATTTATACTATTTTCCAATTTTACTTCATTGCTATACTTTATTAAAGGTTTTATGATATTGCAAACGGCCCATCTGCATCACTGGACACAGCTTTGTATTGTTTTCGGATATATTCTTTTTCGCGATTATCCCACAAAATCAGCACCGATGTGATGCCGATGCTGCATTGTACGTTGGGCTTTTCAACAATTATGCCGGTTTTTTAATATAGCAAGACCCCCGACCTGCATTGCTGCAAATCGGGGGTCCTCTTTATTTCAGCGGTTTACGCCGCTTTTGTACGGTTCAGTACAGGCGGAAAATTCCTTGCGGAATTATTCCTCCTCAGAAGCCATGTGCGCGAACTTCTCGTACTTCTCTTCTGCGTACTTCTCAGCCTTCTCGAAGAGCTGCTCGGCTCTCTGCGGGAATGCACGGGTAAGGCTGTTGTAACGAACCTCGCCCATGATGAAGTCACGGTAAGAAGCAGACGGCTTCTTGCTGTCGAGCTGGAACGGGTTCTCACCGTTGTCAGCACGGCGCGGGTCGAAGCGGAAGGTATGCCAGTAGCCTGCTGCAACTGCCTTCTTCTCTTCGTTCATGGAAACGCCCATGCCGCCCTTGATGCCGTGGTTGATGCACGGTGCGTAAGCGATAACGATGGACGGGCCATGATAGCTCTCAGCCTCATGCATAGCCTTCAGGCACTGGTTCATGTCGGCGCCCATAGCGACCTGCGCAACATAAACATAGCCGTAGCTCATCATGATGGAAGCCAGATCCTTCTTCTTCACAGACTTACCTGCAGCCGCGAACTGTGCAACAGAACCGACCGGGGTAGACTTGGAAGCCTGTCCGCCTGTGTTGGAGTAAACCTCGGTATCGAAGACCAGAATGTTGATATCTTCACCGGAAGCCAGAGCATGGTCAACGCCACCGAAGCCGATGTCGTATGCCCAGCCGTCGCCGCCGAAGATCCACATGGACTTCTTAGCGAGATAATCCTTATCCTTCAGAATCTCGGCTGCTTTCTCGGAGGAGGAAGCCTCAAGAGCCGTGATGTAAGCCTCAGCCGCCGGACCGTTTTCAGCGCGGTCAGCCATGGTCTCAACCCACTTCTCAGCTGCTGCCTTCAGCTCTTCGCTTGCGCCTTCTTCTGCAACGAGCTCATTCGTGAGCTGCTCCAGACGGCCGCGAATTGCGTTCTGTGCAAGCGTCATGCCAAGGCCGAACTCAGCGTTGTCTTCAAACAGGGAGTTCTGCCATGCCGGGCCGTGACCCTGCTTGTTGACGGTGTACGGCGTTGCCGGTGCGGAACCGCCCCAGATGGAGGAGCAGCCGGTAGCATTTGCAATGTACATCTTGTCGCCGAACAGCTGGGTAACGAGCTTAGCGTACGGAGTTTCACCGCAGCCGCCGCATGCGCCGGAGAACTCGAGGAGCGGCTGCTTGAACTGGCTGCCCTTGACCGTGGTGTCCTTGAACTTAGCAAGAACTTCCGGCTTCGGATCCAGCTTAACGCCGTAATCGAATACTTCCTGACCCGGGCGCTCGTTGTCGATCGGGGACATTGCGAGAGCCTTGTTGCCCTTCATGCCCGGGCAAACCTGTACGCAAGAGCCGCAGCCCGTGCAATCCAGGGTGGAAATCGTCATGACAAAGTTCATGCCCGGCATACCGGTCATGGCCTTGCTCTTCACAGCAGCCGGAGCCGCCGCGAGCTCTGCATCTGTCATCGGCACCGGACGGATAACCGCGTGCGGGCAGACCATAGAGCAGAAGTTGCACTGGATGCAGTTTTCCGGGATCCAGGTCGGAACGTCAACTGCAACGCCGCGCTTCTCGTAAGCAGCGGTGCCCTGCGGGGAGGTGCCGTCTGCATACTTTTCAAAGGTGGAAACCGGCAGATCCTTACCGTGGAAGGTGTTAACCGGGATAACCACGTTGTTTACATAGTCCACGAGCTCCGGACGGTCGCCGGTCGCAACGTGCTTCGTGGAATCGTCCACAGCGTCCTTCCAGGAAGCCGGAACATCAATCTTCACGTAGCCGTTAGCGCCGCGTTCAATAGCGTCATGGTTCATCTTAACGATGGCGTCACCCTTCTTGGAGTAGGACTTCGTAGCCGCATCCTTCATGTAGCGGATTGCGTCTTCCTCCGGGATGATCTTCGCGATGGAGAAGAATGCGGACTGGAGAACCGTGTTGATTCTGGTGCCAAGGCCGATCTCCTTGCCGATCTTGAAGCCGTCGATCGTGTAGAAGTTGATATCGTTATCAGCAATGTATTTCTTAACCTTGCCCGGGAGCTTCTCGTCAAGCTCTTCCGGCGTCCACTGGCAGTTCAGCAGGAAGCTGCCGCCCTTCTTCAGGTCTTCGACCATGTCATAGGTGCCGAGGTAAGCCGGGTTGTGACATGCAACAAAGTCAGCCTGGGAGATGTAATAGGTGGACTTGATCGGCGTATGACCGAAACGCAGGTGGGACATCGTCAGACCGCCGGACTTCTTGGAGTCGTAGTCAAAGTAACCCTGTGCGTACATATCGGTGTGGTCGCCGATGATCTTGATGGAGTTTTTGTTTGCGCCGACGGTGCCGTCAGAACCGAGGCCCCAGAACTTGCAGGACTTTGTGCCTGCCGGTGCGGTATCCGGGTGCTCGTTTGCTTCGAGGGACAGGTGCGTAACATCGTCCACGATGCCGATGGTGAACTTCTTCTTCGCATCGTCGCCCTTTTCCATGTTGCGGTAAACAGCGATGATGTCAGCCGGCTTCGTATCCTTGGAGCCGAGGCCGTAACGGCCGGTGAGAACCTTAGCACAGCCGAACTGCGTGCCGTTGATAGCGGCCAGAACGTCAAGGTACAGCGGCTCGCCGATGGAGCCCGGCTCCTTCGTTCTGTCGAGCACGGAGATCGTCTTAACGGTTTCCGGAAGCACGTCAAGCAGGTACTTCGCAACGAACGGTCTGTAAAGGTGAACCTTAACAAGGCCAACCTTCTCGCCGGCTGCTACGAGGTAATCGACAACTTCTTCGATGGTCTCACAGACAGAGCCCATAGCGATGATGACCTTCTCCGCATCCGGAGCGCCATAGTAGTTGAAGGGCTTGTAATCGGTGCCGATCTTCTCGTTGACCTTGTTCATGTAATCGACAACGGTCTCCGGAATCGCATCGTAGTACTTGTTGCAAGCCTCACGAGCCTGGAAGAAGATATCGCCGTTCTGTGCCTGGCCGCGGAGAACCGGGTGCTCAGGATTCAGAGCGTGTCTTCTGAACTCGTTTACGGCGTCCCAATCGAGCATCTCGCCGAGATCCTTGTAGTCCCATACTTCGATCTTCTGAATCTCATGAGAGGTACGGAAGCCGTCGAAGAAGTGCAGGAACGGAACCTTGCCGTGGATAGCGGAAAGGTGAGCCACAGCGCCGAGGTCCATAACTTCCTGCGGGCTGTTGGAGCACAGCATTGCATAACCGGTCTGGCGGCATGCATAGACGTCGGAATGGTCACCGAAGATGTTCAGAGCGTGGGTAGCAACGCAGCGAGCGGAAACGTGGATAACGCTCGGCAGCAACTCGCCGGCCATCTTGTACATGTTCGGGATCATCAGGAGCAGGCCCTGAGAAGCGGTGTAGGTGGTGGTAAGAGCACCAGCCGCCAGAGAACCGTGAACTGCACCAGCAGCACCGGCCTCAGACTGCATCTCCGTTACGCGTACTTCACGGCCGAAAAGATTCTTTCTGCCGGCGGCAGCATACTTATCGGTCTCATCAGCCATAACGGAAGACGGCGTGATCGGATAGATCGCAGCAACGTCGGTAAACGCATAAGAAACATGCGCGGCGGCGTTGTTGCCATCCATGGTCTTCATTTTTCTTGCCATTTAACTAATTCCTCCTTTAAGGATTATCAATGGATTTACCTGACGGCGCAGTACCCCGTTCACCGTCCTGCCGTTTGCAGAACTCTCCCGTAAGCACCTGTCGTCGTTCAAAACAAATTTTATCATTTTTTCGCCTATATGTAAAGGAAAAAACGAGGATTTTTTGAAATTTCTTCTGAATTAACAGAGATTTTCGGCATTTTTTATTTTTCTCCGCTTCGCCTTTCGCCCTTTTCGTCGTTCTCCCTCCGCTTTGTCCGGGATTCGGCGCGCCTCCAGCATAAAATATTGACAACAGCGCTTTTTTGCGGTAAAATTTTAATAATTATATATCGGTGAGCAGTTAGTTTTAGCTAAACACTTTTGGAAGATTTTCAGGCGTCCCCCCTTTTATTGGCGCATTTATTTTCTAAAAAGTTTTGCCTTTGGGAAGTTTTTTCTAAAAGGCTATCGCCTTTTCAGGAAACCCATACGACTGGGTTTCCTACGGTCAAACAGTCCCCCGGACTGCTTGACCTACTTTCCTAGTCTCAGGTTAGGCAAAAGGTATTTCGAGTTCTGCGGAACTCGACCAAAGGCGCTGCCTTTGGAATCCGCCGCCTTTGAAAAGGCGGGCGAAACTTTATTCGCCCGCTTCTACAAAAGCTCGTTAAAGCTCATCACCACTGCTCCCAAACTTTCAGAAAGGATGCTTTTTTCACTATGAACGACGACCCTTACGGCAATTTACTGCCGTCCTCGTCCGTCTTACCCCTCCCCCTCGCCCTGTTGCTGTTTCTGCTCTTTTTCGTGCTTGGCGCGCTTTTCGCCATGTGCGAATCCGCCGCGGAAACGGCTAACGAATCCCGCATCAAAAAAGATGCGGAGTCCGGCGAACCGCGCGCCAAAAAGCTGCTCGAGTATCTCGAACGCAGCGCAGGCATCATTTCGCCCCTGCAATCGGGCATGATGCTTATGGGCTTCTTTGCTCTTGCGGTTGCGGTCACCGGCTTTGCGCCGCGCCTTTACTACGTATTCATCCGCGCCGCGCTCCCCACGGCTGCCGCTGCCGTGCTTTCGGCACTGCTTTGCACATTGCTGTGCGCAGGTCTTTATCTAACGGCAGCAGACCTCGCTCCGAAAAAATTCGTAGCGCACAAGGCTGCACACGGCATGCAGCATACATACAAACTCTGCCCCATGCTGTGCGCCCTCAGCGCCGTCATGCATCCGTTTGTCCTCTTGTGCAACTTCATTTCGGACGGTCTCATGCGTCTTTTGGGCAACGACCCCAAAGCGCTTGATGAAACCGTCACCGAAGAAGAAATCCTCCACATGGTCGGCGAAGGCGAGGAAAAAGGCGTTATCGAAGAAAATGAGCGCGACATGATCACGAACATTTTCGATTTCAACGACACCACCGTCACCGAGATCATGACACACCGTACGGACATCTGCGCCATCGATGAGGAGAGCACCATTGCACAAGCCGCCGTACTTGCGGTGGAAAACGGCTTCTCCCGCCTCCCTGTCTACCGCGAAGACATCGATACCATCGTCGGTATCTGCTATGTTAAGGATTTTCTGCCCTACGTCAACCAGCCCGTACCGGATTTCATCCATTTAAAAGACATGGTTCGCCCGGCGTATTTCATTCCGGAAACGAAAAAGTGCAGCCAGCTCTTTAAAGAGCTCAAGGAGCGCCGCCTGCAGATCGCCATCATCGTCGATGAATACGGCGGCACGGCGGGTCTCGTCACACTCGAAGACCTCATGGAGTCCATTTTCGGCAACATTCAGGACGAATACGACAACGAGCAGGAAGAGATCTTCCGTGTCAGCGAAAACGAGTTCACCGTGGATGGCACCACCTCCATCGATGAGATTTCCGACCTTACCGACACTGAGCTGCCGGAGGGCGATTACGATACCATCGCCGGTCTTGTCACCGACCTTTTAGGCCGCATTCCAAAAGAAAACGAGCACCCCAGCGTACAGGTCTGCGGGCTCACCATCACCGTACTTGAAATTGAAGACCAGCGTCTTTCCCGCCTGCTGATCGTGAAAAATGACCCCCGGAAACCCCCCGAAGAAGAAACACACGAAGACTGATGTTTTTTGAAAGGAGTGTCCCTATGACATTTTCCGAAGCATTCTACGGCACGTATAAAATCGACAAAAAAGACGGCAAGCCGCACTTAAAGGAACGTATTTTCGCCCCGGTGGACGGCTTTTGGAGCGGCGTCATGATCTTCGGCGGTGTGGTCGGCACGATCATTCTGCTCTTGACCTTTGCCGCACACGTGCAGGTCGCCCTCGGCACCTTCGCGCACCCGGCCGAAAACGGCGCGCTCACGCCCGATGCACAGTATACGCTGTGGGGCGTGCTCCTCGCGTTCATCTTTGCGTTTTTCGTGCTCGCCATTCCGCGCTGGTTCCTTTGCCGCGGCACCATGCAGTTCAGCTTCATCGGCGCATTTCTCATCCTGCTCGCGGCGCAGCTCATCTCCGCGTTCAGCCTGAATAACACGACACCCGATGTCGGCAATGTGCTGTGGGTCATCGTAACGGGCCTTCTGCTCGTGCTCCTCATCACATGCGCCGTGTGCACCGTTTCGGCGGGCCTAACCGCGCTTGTGAACTACTTCATCGCGAAGTACCGTATGGCGCACGCAAAGCCTGTCACCACATAAACGCACGATGACCATAACCTGACTTTTTCACAGATCGGCGAATATAGAAAGCCGTGCTGTCGCCCTAATAGGGGGGGTAACAGCACGGCTTATTTTTTCAGTTCTCAAACCTTTTCTTCATATCCCAACAGACGCCAAGAAAATCTCATAGGCATCGTTAAAAGAGTCATACGGCGTAGGATTGCCGCCGTTTGTGCTCTTGCACTGGTTGTCGGAGTATTCCTCGCCCACAGCCAAAAGCTCGCCGGGGTAAAGCTCCACGCCCGCTTCCCGCGCCAGCGCGCAAAATGAGAGAATCGGCTCCTTGTTTTCGCGCGTTTTAAACAGAGCTTTGCGCAAAGTCTCGTCCTTTTTTGCAAGCTCCGTCAACCTTTCGAGCTTTTCAAATGTGTTCATAAACGCCCCTCGCTTCACCAAATGGATAAATTCAGTTTAGCAAAGTTCGGGGTCGTTGTCAAACGCTGTTTTCAGGCAAGCGGAAAACCGCTCCGTCTCCGCCCGCACAGCTCGGGAGAATCCACCTATACGCTCATCAAAAATCATCACATCTCCAGCTCCACCATCGATAAGCTGCGTCATAATAAGCCGCTCAACACCACCACAATCAACGACCTCTGCCGCATCTTAAGCTGCAAAGTAGAAGACATCCTCCTCTACATCCCCAGCGATGACGACCAGATCTTATAAAGCAAACCCCGGTATATCGACTGTTCTCACAGCTTCAGTATAACCGGGGCATTTAATATCTAGTTTTTCTATAACATCACAATTTCATCAATTTTCAAGAGATACGACCAAACGATAGTTTCCACCGTCAGCATTGCCAAATACATATCCGATTCCATCTTCATAATACGGGTCAGAAGATACCATAGATATAACCATTTTTCTTGCAACATCAGCCGCATCCGATTCCTCAAGGCTTGGATCAACTGCCATAATGATACCAAGTATAGCAGATACGATTTCATCCATATTCTCTGTGCTAAATTCACACAACAGTCCTGAAAATGTACTTCTTCTTGAGCGAGATGATGCGTCAATTATCTTATTATTGAAAAATAGGATTGTCCCTATTCGATCTCTGTTTCCATCCGCAATTATGCTGCCCAAAACATCATCGTCTGTAACAACTACTTGCGTCGTATAATCACAATCCTTAACATATGGATATAACTTTCCTAACCGCTCTGTAAATTCATCTATCGAAGGAATAAATTTTCCATCTTCGTAAAGATATTTGAGTCCTTTAAGCTCTCTATCTTCAATTTCACCGCACACTGTACACTTTGTGTTAAGCCAAACTGTGGCAAGAACATAATCCGGCTCTCCCATTTCAACTTCACCCGGCGTATGTCCCAATGCTTCGCCCTCTGTCTTTCCGCACACCGAGCAGGTTTTCGGCTCTGTACAAGTTGCTTCTTTCCATGTATGCCCCTTTGCCGTTCCTCTTGTTTCACCGCACCGCATGCAAGTTTCCGGTTCTTCACAGGTCGCTGCTTTCCAGTTGTGCCCAAGCGGTTCGCCTTCGGTTTCCTTGCACTTCGTGCAGGTCTTCGGCTCTGTGCACGTCGCTTCCGCCCATTCGTGTTCACATTTGCAGCCCGCAAGCAGCACGCACAACAGAATGCCCAATAATACGATTGATACTCTTTTCATGGTAAAGCCCCTCCTTTAGTATTTTCATTATACAAATGAAATTCCATTTTGTCAATAAAACTATACATGTTTGGATAATTTATTATCACGATGTGAATTTTATAATACACATGAGGTGATACCATGATTTCCGAAAAGATCAAAGAGCTGCGCGAGCTTGCGGGGTATTCACAAGCTCAGCTCGCCAAAAAGCTCGACGTGACCCGTTCCAGTGTAAACGCATGGGAAATGGGACTCTCCACCCCTACAACGCAATATATCGTCGCTTTATGTAAGCTTTTCCACGTTTCCGCAGACAGTATTCTCGGAACGGAATCCCGCCTGACCGTCACTTTAGACGATTACACCGAAGAAGAAGCCAATTTAATTTTCGACCTTCTCCACTATTTTGATAAGCAACATGAATGAAATCCCCAGAAGACGCAAAAATGCTCCCGGTCACGCGACCGGGAGCATTTTTTATGCTTTAATATGCGATTTTCAGAAGCAACTCTTACTTGGAAGCCTCTTCAACAGCAACAGCGCAAGCAACGGTTGCACCGACCATCGGGTTGTTGCCCATGCCGATGAGACCCATCATCTCAACGTGTGCCGGAACAGAGGAGGAACCTGCGAACTGTGCATCGGAGTGCATACGGCCCATGGTATCGGTCATGCCGTAAGAGGAAGGACCGGCAGCCATGTTATCCGGATGCAGCGTACGGCCTGTGCCGCCGCCGGAAGCAACGGAGAAGTACTTCACGCCGTTCTCATTGCACCACTTCTTGTAGGTACCTGCAACCGGGTGCTGGAATCTGGTCGGGTTCGTGGAGTTACCGGTGATGGAAACGCCGACGTTCTCGAGCTTCATGATTGCAACGCCTTCCGGAACGTTATCTGCGCCATAGCACTTAACGTCCGCACGCGGGCCGTTGGAATAAGCCTTTTCGCTGACAACCTTAACTTCTTCTGCGTACGGATCGAACTCGGTCTCAACATACGTAAAGCCGTTGATTCTGGAGATGATGAACGCAGCGTCCTTGCCGAGACCGTTGAGGATAACGCGCAGCGGCTTCGTTCTGACCTTGTTTGCGTTCAGAGCGATCTTGATAGCACCCTCAGCAGCCGCGAAGGACTCGTGGCCAGCGAGGAATGCGAAGCACTCGGTCTCCTCGGAAAGGAGCATTTTGCCCAGATTGCCGTGGCCGAGGCCGACCTTACGGTTTTCAGCAACAGAGCCCGGGATGCAGAATGCCTGCAGGCCGATGCCGATAGCGGCAGCAGCGTCAGCAGCCTTCGTGCAGCCCATCTTGATAGCAATCGCGCAGCCTACGGTGTAAGCCCACTTTGCGTTCTCAAAGCAGATCGGCTGTGTTTCCTGTACGATGGTGTACGGGTCGATGCCCTTCTCTTCGCAGATGGTCTTGCACTCATCAATGGAATTGATGCCGTATTCTTTCAGGACGGAGAGGATTTTCGCCTCACGTCTCTCATAACCTTCAAATGTAGCCATTTCTCGTGCCCTCCTTATTCCTTGCGCGGGTCGATGTACTTAACGGCCTCATTGAATCTGCCGTATGTACCCATAGACTTCTTGTACGCCTCGTTCGGCTCCATGCCGGCCTTGATGAAGTCGGTCATCTTGCCGAGGGAAACGAACTCGTAGCCGATAACCTGGTTGTCAGCATCGAGTGCCATTCTGGTGCAGTAGCCTTCGGTCATCTCAAGATAACGAACGCCCTTTGCCTTTGTGCTGTACATGGTACCGACCATGGAGCGTGCGCCCTTACCAAGGTCTTCCATGCCTGCGCCGATAACAAGACCGCCCTCGGAGAAAGCAGACTGGGAACGGCCATAAACGATCTGTTTGAACAGCTCGCGCATAGCGGTGTTAATCGCATCACATACAAGGTCCGTGTTCAGAGCTTCCATAACGGTCTTGCCCGGGAGGATCTCTGCTGCCATTGCAGCGGAGTGCGTCATGCCGGAGCAGCCGACGGTCTCAACGAGTGCTTCCTCAATGATGCCGTCCTTAACGTTCAGGGAGAGCTTGCAAGCGCCCTGCTGCGGTGCACACCAGCCTACACCGTGGGTGTAACCGGAAATGTCCTTAACTTCCTTTGCCTGTACCCACTTGCCCTCTTCCGGGATGGGAGCCGGACCGTGCTTCGGGCCCTTGGCTACAATACACATCTCTTCCACTTCTTTGGAATAATTCATAAGTGGTACTCCTTTCGGTTCCAGTTTTATTTGGCAGACTTCGCGCAGAAGAGAGCCGCAGCGAAAAAGCGCCGCCCGCATCCCGCAAAAAGCCATTTTACTGATTTTCTTCATTATAGCTTTTTTTCATGCGTTTCGCAAGGGGCAAAACACACATTTCGCGAAAAAAGCGCACAATATACGCAAAAAGGAGCGCCGCAGCGCCCCTTTTGTATCTTATTTCGGTTTGAAATTACTTCCAAAGCGGGTCGGGATATGTGCCGTTTTGCATCATCTCGGCAAGCGCCGCCATCACGACGGGCTTATCGGCCTTATACGTCACGCCGAACCACTTGTCCGCCGATTTTAAAACCGTCACGTCTGCCTTGCCGTCGCGAATCTGGTCGTTGACGACAAACGGCAGGAAGTATTCCGCTTTCAGCGGGTTCTTCGGCACATCGTTCTCGAGGAACGAGACGAAATCCTTCTTCAATGCGTCTACAAAGTCCGGCGTAAAGCCCCACAGGTTCATGGAAACGGTCGTGTCCTCATCGAGCGCGTGCCACGTTGCGCCGTCGTCCTCGGTGTAAGCCGGGCCGTCCTCGCGCTTTTCAATGTGCGTGCGCTCCACGATGGTATCCAACACACCGTCTTTCTCCACGCATACGCCGCGTGCCACATGGCCGTTTTCGGTCAGCGTGTTTTTCAGATGGTAGCCCACCATCGCCCAATGTGCCTTTTCACCGTCTTCCTTCACGTTCCGGAGGAACGCGCCGATCTTCTTAAACGCCTCGCCGCCATAGAAATCGTCCGCGTTGATGACGACAAACGGCGCATCAATGTGGTCGCGTGCCGCCAAAACGGCGTGGCCCGTGCCCCACGGCTTCTCGCGGCCTTCCGGCACCGTAAAGCCCTCCGGCAGGTCATCCAACTTCTGGAAAACATACTCGACCTGCACGTACTTCGATACGCGGTCGCCGATGACCTCTTTAAAGTCCTCAAAAAGCTGCTCCTTGATGATGAAGACTACCTTGGAAAAGCCCGCCTGCACGGCATCAAAAACAGAAAAATCCATGATAATCTCGCCGTTTTTGCCAACGGGATCGATCTGCTTCAGGCCGCCGTAACGGCTGCCCATACCGGCCGCCATAACAACTAAAATCGGTTTTTTCATAGCTAAATTGTCCTTTCTCGTCTGCGGCATCACACCGCCATATGTACAGGTTCGGTCACGCGACCGTCAGGGGTCAGTTTTCATCCTCGTAAATAAATTCGTGGATATGCTGTGCCGCAACATCGGTGTCATACGTCCACATCCAACCGCCGCCCTCGCAATAATCGGAGGCATAGCCCTCCACATCACTCGGAATGGAAAGGCGCTCAATGTCAAAGCCCGTCAGCGCAATCTGCGCCAGACCGATCATCTTATCAAACGTCAAAGAAGTCTCGCAAAGCGGCGCAAGCTGTTGAATGATGCTCGGGTATTCAAGCTTGGAAATAGAACTTGCCTTGCTCAAAAGCGCAGAAAGCACCTCCTGCTGGCGTTCCACACGGCCGTTATCGTTGCCAATGGCACGAATACGCCCGTAAGCCACAGCCTCGTCGCCGTTCAAGAGCACGCCCTCGCCCGCCGAAAGCGGCGCGTATGTAGAAACATCTCCTGCCATAGAATCTGGAGAAGTTGCAGCGAGATCATGCATGTTGATATTGATCTGCTCAACTTCTTCTTCCGTCAAATCAATATTCACGCCGCCGAACGCATCCACAATCTTCGCCATGGCGGAGAAATTCACGGTCACGTAGTCTTGAATATCGAGGCCGAAGTTCTGGTTAATCGTGCGGATGGCCTGCTCCGGGCCACCGTACATATAGGCATGGTTCAGCTTATCATAACCGGAGTCATACGGGCTGCCGTCGCCCATATACACGCGCACATCGCGCATGATGGACGTCAGCTTAACCTTGTGGTGCACGTTATCGATCGACATCACCATAATGGCGTCGCTGCGCCCGGCAAAGGTACCGCCGTCATAATCGCGGGCATCCACACCGAACAGCGCAATATTCGTAATGCCCGCTTCCGATTTTGTTTCTTCGGAAATACCGAGCTCCGTCTTGTCTTTCGTGATGGTCGTCGTCTTCAGGTCGCCCAAAAGCACCGTGGAAGCGTAGATCATCACGCCGCCCACCAGCACCAAAATAACGCAGATGAAGCTCAAAAAAACCTTAAGGCCCGTCCGTTTTTTCTTTTTTTGATTTTTCTTATACGCCTGCTTTGAGGAGTAACTGGAAATATCCTGAAACTCATCGCGGCGTTGTTTTCTTTTCGCCATAAAAGCCTCCGTCTCGGCCAAAGGCCGGATGTCTTTATCTTATAAATTATATTCCCATAACCTCGTTTCGTCAATTTACTTTTTCTTACGAAAAACGACCAGTTTGCTTAAAATATAATTTGCAAGGATCACAAAAACGTTCGCGACGAGCTTCACAATCTTATCATTCACGTGCAGCAGATCCACACCGATGAACATCATGCCCATTTCCATAAAGCCGGACGCAATACGGCTCGCAAAAAATTTCGCTGCCTCCGTCAAAATCGGCACAAAGCCGTGCGCGCGGCTCTCAAACACCCACTTGCGGTTCGTCACATACGCAAAGGTAACTGAAAGCACCCACGAAAGCGCTGTCGATACCATGTACGGGATGTGCAGAAAATCCGTAAAGATCCAGTAAGAAGCGTAGCTCACGACCGTCGTAAGCACGCCGAACACCACGTACAAAACCAGCTCTTTGTATTTTATAAGCAGTTCTTTGATTTTTCCCATATTTTCTATCCTTTATGTTTCGGGCAAAGCGCCCTCTTCTTTGCTTATGATAAATATTCTTCCACGCCGTGCGCCGCCACCGCGCCGTCCGCAGCCGCCGTCACGATTTGCCGCAGCGTCTTTTTACGACAGTCGCCCGCAGCAAACACACCCGGAACGTTCGTCTTCGTGCTCTCGCCCGCCATAAAATACCCGCTTTCGTCAAGGTCAAGAATATCGCGTACAAAGTCCGTCGCCGGCACATTGCCCACCGCCACAAACACGCCGTTCACCTCAATCTCGCACACCTCGTCCGTCTTTACATTGCGCAGACGCAGCCCGCCGACTTTTCCGTCTTTTTCGAGGATCTCATCCGTCACCGTATCGAAAACGATCTCGATATTTGGCTTATCGAGCTTCTTCTCATAGCTCTTTGAAGCGCGCAGGCGGTCTCTTCTGTGGATGAGATATACCTTTTTGCACATCGCGGAGAGAAAAGCCGCATCGCCCGCCGCCGTGTCACCGCCGCCAATGACCGCAACCGTCTTATCTTTATAAAACGCACCGTCGCATGTCGCGCAGTAGGAAACACCCTTGCCGCGCAAAGCGTCTTCGTTCGGCAAGCCGAGCGTCCTCGGTGCCGCACCGGGTGCCAAAACGACGCTTTTCGCGCGGTAAACCGTGCCGTCTTCCGTCTCCAGAATTTTCACATCATCGTCTAACCGCAGTGCCGTCACGTTGCCGTAAGTCTGCTTCGCGCCAAAGCGCTCCGCCTGCTTTTTCATGTTCATCGTCAGCGTAAACCCGTCCACCGCCTCCGGGAAGCCGGGGTAATTTTCAATTTCATTCGAGGTCACCATTTGACCGCCGGGGATATATTTTTCCAGCACCAGCGTCTCATAGCCCGCGCGGGCGCAATACAGTGCCGCCGTAAGCCCCGCAGGGCCGGAACCCACCACGATTACGTCATAGACCTTTTCCATGTTTTCGCTCATAAGTCACCGCTCCTTTTCCTGGTGAAGTGCAGCTTTTCTGCATACCGTCTTGCGAACATCGTTAGTATAGCACATTCTCCCGAAAAATACAATTCCGTGCGGCGCGAAAGAGTTTTCTACCGCAAAGCGACACGCAGTCGAAAACTTTATCAGAATCAAATACGTGCTCCCGTTCTCCTACTTAAACCAAAAAAACACGCAAACCGCGCGCCTTGCACGACATACCCCTATCGCACAAAACAAAAGAGGCTCTTTCGGCATCCCGAAAAAGCCTCTCGTTCTTTACTTTTTATTGCACATCTTGTGCGGTGTACGCTCAGCGCACACATCTCAAGTTAATTTAAACTGATACTAATACATCGGACTTTCCTCTGCTTGAAACCATCGGTCTCTTTTTATACCTGCACTCTGCATTACTTTCAGAATGTCGTCGGTCTTTCAGAGTTTATCATTTGTGCATTGGACACAACTCCATGTATATTCTCAAAAACTGTATTTGATTTTTTCTTTGGCGTTTTCCGCCTATCCTTACACACGTCCGTACACTTTGTACAGCCCATGTATAATTCTATATGTTAATTTCGACCTACTTATCTTTGCTGTACCACGAAAACCTTTTGGGACTCGCTTTTGCGATCCCGCGCTTTCATAAAGCTTGAAACACTCGTGTGCAAATATTCAGTCTACTTCAGGGATCCGAGGCGCAACGCACCACGGATCTTCTGCTGCTGAGGTTCAGTAGCCATTGGCCTCACCCGCTTTCTTTCAATAGATTTGCCTTTGCGGCTCATGCAGCTTTGCCTCTTTTCACGTTTTGCCTGTTTCCACATGTTCAAAACGTACGGCTGCTTCTTTATTTATGTTCCCGTTTCTCCGCTTCGGCTTTTTGTCCCTTTGTACCGGCACATTCTTAAAAGCCTACTTATCTCTTTCATCACATTTCCCGGAAGCCGAAGAACATTTGAAGCTCCGCCTTTGCAAATACTGCCTCGAGAGTTTCCTCCGCGCCTTTCTCTCTCCCCTTCGGAATACTTTCCGCGCGCTGAACCGCTTCGATCTTTTACCGAGACTTTTTTGAGCCTCCACCAAGAAAACCTCTTACGGTTTTCCCGATCTACTTTGCGTTCTGGAGTTCTTTCTCTTTTCACCTATATATTAGCACCATCTGTCTACTTTGTCAACAGTTTTTTTGAAGATTTTATTTTTTATTTGTATATTCTGTTTTCGCAAAATGAAGCTTGACATTCTTCCGCATTCACGATACAATTATTCTTGCAGGCAAAAGCAACGGGCTTGTTTTCCACAGCTTTTCTGCTCCGCCGCATAAATCACAGAACGGCGAATATACTGAGAAAGAAGGCTTTTCCCATGAGTATAGACAACAACCAGGAATACGAAGCAGAGCTCATCACCCTCATCGACGATGAAGGCACGGAGCACGAATTTGAGATTATCGACGAACTCGAGAACGATGACGGCTACTTTATGGCACTTGTCCCCACTCTGCGCGACGCCCAAAGCGAAGTTGCAGACGCAGATGAGTACTACATCTTTGAAGTCGTAGAAGACGAGAACGGCGAAGAGCAGCTTTGCGAGATCGAAGACGACGACCTGCTGGATAAGCTCGCCGAAATTTTCGAGACCCGCTATGCACAGGCTATGGAGGAAGAAGAGGAGTAATCTTCTTTCCCCGTTCAAGATCATGTAAAGACACCTGCCCGATGCGCGGACCGTGCAAAATAACCCTACACTCAACTTTTAGGGAGCTCGGCTCCGCAGGCGGACTGCAGACCTCCCGGCCCGGCTTGACCGGATACCGGAAGAAGGGAGCGCGAAACCTGCGGGAGGGCACCCACCTGCTTATTACGTAGCAGGTTATTGAGAGCACGTTACGGTCGGGCGGGGTTTTTTATGCCCATTTCAAGGCGGTGAAAACCGCCTTTTTTCATACTTTACACACCTTTTTCTGTGCTTTTCTTTTGGAAACGGTTGTATTTTTCAAATTTTGCCGCATTTGGGTGCGGTAGCAAAGAAGGAGAAGGTCATCATGACCAGAAAACAGTATTTTTCAAGCGGACTCAAAGATGGAATGCCCATTTGCTTCGGGTACTTTGCCGTTTCGTTCGCGTTTGGCATTCAGGCCGCAGGCATCGGACTTTCGGTGTTTGAAGCCTCCGTGCTCTCCGCCCTAAACGTCACCTCCGCCGGGCAATTCGCAGCACTCGCCATCATTGCATCGGGCGCGTCGCTCATCGAGCTCGCATTCACGCAGCTCATCATCAACCTGCGGTATTTTCTCATGTCGTGTGCGCTCTCGCAAAAGCTCTCGCCGAGCCTGCCCCTTGGGTACCGCCTCGGCATCGCCTACGGCATGACGGATGAGATCTTCGCCGTCAGCGTCAGCCAAAGAGAGCCTCTCTCACCGTTTTACAGCTATGGGCTCATCGCCGTCGCCATTCCGGGCTGGGTGCTCGGCACGGCACTCGGCGCGGCGGCAGGCAACATTCTGCCGGCCGTTTTGACGAACGCGCTCGGCATCGCGATCTACGGTATGTTCATTGCCATCATCCTGCCGCCTGCAAAAGAGAACCGCGTCGTTGCCGGTGTGGTCGTCCTTTCCATGGTGCTTTCCGCACTGTTCACGTATCTGCCGGTGCTGTGCAACATCTCCTCGGGCTTCCGCATCATTGTCATCACGCTTATCACCGCAGGCGGCGCAGCGCTGCTGTTCCCCATCCCGGATGAGCCCGCAGAGCCGGAAAAGGAGATGCCGCATGAGGGTTGAGGTTTTCCTTTACATACTCGTCATGGCGGCCGTTACGTATCTTATCCGTATGCTGCCGCTGACGCTCATCCGCCGCAAGATCACGAACCGCACACTGCGCTCGTTCCTCTATTATGTACCGTACGCCACGCTTTCCGCCATGACCTTCCCGGCAATTCTCACTGCCACCGGCAGCGCCATCAGCGCCGCGCTTGGCTTTGCCGCCGCTTTGATTTTAGCATTCCGCGGTAAAAGCCTGCTCACCGTCGCCATTATCGCCAGCGCCACCGTGCTTGTGTGTGAACTCATATTGCCATATCTGCCATTGTAATGCTGCGAGCCGCCGAATAAAGTTTTTGATCGACCTTTTTTCAAAAAGGTCGCGGAATCCAAGGGCAGCGCCCTTGGTCGAGCTCCGCAGAGCTCGAAACACTTTTGCCTACACAAAGATCAGGAAGATAGGCTAAACAGTCCAGTGGACTGTTTAGCCGCAAGAAACCCTATTAAGGGGTTTCTTGAAAGACTTGCCTCGCAAGTCTTTCGAAAAACAGCCGCACCCTCGTTTTTTCACATCGAGCGTGCGTTTTTTTCATGCCTGCGTATATAAAAAGAGCGGCTAAATAGCCGCTCTTTCGGGAGACCCCTTAATTGGGTCTCCCACACCTCAACAGTCCACTGGACTGTTGAGGTTCCCGTCCTGATTTTTCGGCAGTCAAAAGTATTTCGCGCTCTGCGAAGCGCGCCTCAGGGCTTTGCCCCGAGACCTCACCAACTTTTTGAAAAAAGTTGGATCAAAAACTTTTAACTATCGTTATAGAAAGCCTTGTGTTTACTCTCTCTCAAAATGCTTTGCGACCGTCTGCAAGTACTCGATGATCGGCAAATGCTGCGGACATACACCCTCGCACTGGCCGCACTGAATGCACGCGCTCGCTTTGCCGAAGTGCTTTGCGACGTTCTCGTAATACTCGCTCTGCGGCGTCCAGCCCTCGTCCGGAGTGATTCCTCTGCCGCGCAGCTCCTGCATATCGGCGTTGTACAGCGAGAAATACTTCGGGATTGCAATCTGCATCGGGCAGCCGTCCGTGCAGTACGAACAGCCCGTACACGGAATATCGATGCTCGCGTTGATGATGTCCGTCGCCTTTTTGATGAGCGCTTTTTCCTCATCGTTCAGCGGCTTAAAATCCTGCATATACGATGTGTTGTCCAAAAGCTGGTCCATATCGCTCATGCCGGAAAGCACGATCTTCACGTTCGGCAGGCTCGCTGCGAAACGAATTGCCCAAGACGGTACGGAAGCTTCTGAATTATAGTCCTTAAACAGCTTCGTCACTTCTTCCGGCACGTTTGCGAGCGTGCCGCCCTTCACCGGCTCCATGACGAATACCAGCACGCCGTGCTTTTCGGCAACTTCATAGCATTTTCTGGACTGCACACCGGCGCTTTCCCAGTCGAGGTAGTTGAGCTGTAACTGCACAAACTCAAACTCGGGGTGCGCGGTCAGCACTTCGTCCAACAGCTCCGGGCCGTCGTGGAACGAGAAGCCGATGTGCTTTACAAGGCCCTTTTCTTTCTTGTCGCGGATCCAGCCGAAGCAATCGAACTTATTGTACGTCTCAATGCTATGGCAGTTGATGTCGTGGATGAGGTAGTAATCAAAATATGTTACGCCCGTCTTTTCCATCTGCTCATTAAAAATGCGGTCGCGGTCTTCAAACGAATTCACGAATGACGAATGCAGCTTTGTCGTCAGCGTGAAGCTGTCGCGCGGATGGCGGGAAACAAGTGCTTCCTTCACGGCGTTTTCGCTCTTGAATGCGCAGTACATCCACGCCGTGTCAAAATACGTGAAGCCGCGCTCGATGAACGTATCCACCATTTTCTTGACCTGCTCAATGTCGATCTTGCCCGGGTCGTTCGGGTCCAGAGACGGCAGACGCATGAGGCCGAAGCCTAATTTCTTTCCAGACATTTTACTCATACTCCTTATGTAAAAAATTCCAAGCATTTTGCTTCCTATATCTTACAACTTAAAGTACACTCTAAGTCAAGCTTATTTGTAAAATTATTTTTCCGCCTCGAAATATTCCTCCCGCAGTAGCGAAAACTGCATGTCGTCGCGGATTTCGCTTTCTGACGTACGCACGCAGCGGCGGATACACCCTTCATACACAAACCCCAAGGATCTCAGCAACTTTTCCGAAGCAATATTCCCCGTGAAAACACGCGCTGCTACAACTTCCAGATCTTCTTCGGTGAATAGTTCATGCAGCACAGCCCGCAGTGCTTCTTTCATATAGCCCTGCCGCGTATATTGCTCCCCGAGATAATACGAAAGACATCTCGAGCGCACATCGAACCGAACGCCGTCCTCCTCCGCCGCAATCATACCAAGCAAAGCGCCGTCCTCTTTTCGCTCAATATACCATGTGTTTTCATAATCGATTTCCCTATGAATCAAATGAACCATCTGCTCTTTATCAAGCACTTCCATTACGTTGTTTTTCATTACGAAAGCGCTGTTGCGTATGGCCATGATCTCCGCCGCATCTCTCTCCCGCGGCGTGCGCAGTAAAAGTCTTTCTGTGTGCAGTTCTCTCATATTTTCCCTGCCTTTCTTTGCCGTGTGTACGTATTTCGGATAAAAAACACCCTTTCCTCCATGAACCACGGAAGAAAGGGTGCGAAAATCAATTCAGTCTTTTGCTGCATGATGCAGCGTCAAAACACCTGATTTTTCCAGCGCCTAAGCCGAAATTAGATCTCAGCGAAGTACTTGATGGTTCTGACCATCTGGCTGGTGTAGGAGTTCTCGTTGTCGTACCAAGAAACAACCTGAACCTCATAGAGGTCGTCAGCAATCTTGGAGACCATCGTCTGGGTAGCATCGAACAGGGAACCGAATCTCATGCCGATAACATCGGAAGAAACGATCGGATCGCAGTTGTAGCCGAAGCTCTCAGAGGAAGCTGCCTTCATAGCTGCGTTGATGCCGTCGACGGTTACGTCAGCGCCCTTAACAACAGCGGTGAGGATGGTGGTGGAACCGGTCGGAACCGGAACACGCTGTGCGGAACCGATGAGCTTACCGTTCAGCTCCGGGATAACAAGGCCGATAGCCTTTGCAGCGCCCGTGGAGTTCGGAACGATGTTAGCAGCGCCGGCACGTGCACGGCGGAGGTCACCCTTTCTGTGCGGGCCGTCGAGGATCATCTGGTCGCCGGTGTAAGCGTGGATCGTGCTCATGATGCCGCTCTGGATCGGAGCATAATCGTTCAGTGCCTTCGCCATCGGAGCGAGGCAGTTCGTGGTGCAGGAAGCAGCGGAGATGATGGTGTCATCAGCCGTCAGGGTCTTCTCGTTTACGCTGTAAACGATCGTCGGGAGATCGTTGCCTGCCGGAGCAGAAATAACGACCTTCTTTGCGCCTGCGTCGATGTGAGCCTGGCTCTTAGCCTTAGAGGTGTAGAAGCCGGTGCACTCGAGAACAACGTCAACACCGATCTCGCCCCACGGAAGGTCCTTAGCGTCCTTCTCAGCGTAGATCTTCAGGGTCTTGCCGTCAACTGTGATGGTGTTAGCCTCGTCGTCAGCGGAAACCGTGTGGAGACTTTCGCCGATCTTGCCGCAGTAACCGCCCTGTGCGGTGTCATACTTGAGCAGGTGAGCCAGCATGGAGGGCTTCGTCAGATCGTTGATCGCAACGACCTCATAACCCTCAGCGCCGAACATCTGTCTGAACGCCAGACGGCCGATACGGCCGAAACCATTGATTGCAACTTTAACTGCCATGATTGTATACCTCCTGATAATTGTGGATGCATAATTTGCAATTCTATTTTATAGCATTTCGCAGGATTTTACAAGGGCTAACTGCTAAAAATGCAAACTTTTTCCGTAATTTTCAGAAAATTCACGCGTTTCCCGTGTCTTTTAAAGCATTTTCTTCTAAATTGCTCTCCGCTTTCGCAGAAGCGCGCTGCCCGCTCACCGTAAGCAGCAGGCAAAGGCTGTGAACAGAAAGGCACAGCATCGCAAGCTGGATCACATACGGCATCTCCGTTGCATACCCGCGCCCCGCAATGATGAGCACCGTGTTCGAGATCACATACGTCATCCAAAGCACCGCCGCCGGCAGGCCGAACACATACGTGCTGCGCAGCGCCTTTTTGCCGCCCGCGCCGGAGAGCAGCTTGCCTTCGGAAAGCAGGAACAGCAGCATCATCGCACCGCCACCCACGGTAAAGATATTCTCCTCCGTCGTCGCCACGGCGGAATACGTCATGAACGTCACGATCATATACGAAATGCCCCAAACGGAACCGATGGCCCAAAGCCCGCCCGTGCCGCTCGGGAAGCCCTCGCCCGTCAGCCATACAATGGCAAAAATGAGAGAAACGATCGCGAAAAGCAACGTTAAGACCGCAAACGGCAAATGCGTCGTCACGTGCGAAGCCTGCACAAAGTAGGTCGGCTGATTGTTGCGGTATAAGTAAAAGTCCCGCAGAAGCGCTGCCGCACACAAAAACAAAAATACACACATCAAAAGCGCAGAAGCACCCGCCGCCGCATTTTTTTTCGTCTCTATGCGCGCGCAAAGCTTTTTGTCCACACGGCACAAAAGCATGCAGAGAAGCGATACGCCGATCGCTGCACCGCAGTAAATATACGTCAACAGTCCGCTGTCCGTCACAAAGCCCGTGTCATAATCAAAAAAGCAGAGCATCTGCACGCAGCGCAGCGCAGCCGCCGCAAAGATGCCGATTCCTGCCAAAACAAACGCCAATTTCACTTTCTTATTCATATATCATACACCGCCCACGCCCTCGGGGCTTTCCTTTCATCGATTCATTCGCCGTCCGAATTTGCGGCACATCGGTTCACTGTGTTTTATTTTAGCACATTCCGTCTAAGATGAAAACACCCCGCAAAAAAGATTTTTAATTTCCTGTTGACAACAAACTTTCAAGTGATTATAATATATGCCAGAGTAAACAATTAAGCGCATGATTGTTTACATAGGAGCAGATTCGATTCTGCTGTACGGCGGGGCCTTCTCCCCGCGAAAACAGATGAAAGGATGGTAACAATGCACGATCACGAAAAAGAGCCCATCGGCCATGCATTGCATGTGCTGGATACCACCATGCGCCGGTATATCGATACGTATTCCCATAAAAAGGAACACGAAAACCTCACCGGCACAAACACATGGGTCATCCAGTTCATCGCCGATCACAAAGACGGGCCCGTGTATTTGCGCGATATTGAGCGCCGCTTCGGCATTACGCGTTCCACCGCCTCCAAAGTGGTGGATATGCTTGTGCGAAACGGTTTTGTGGAGCGCCACACCGGCGAAACGGACGCCCGCCTGCGTCGTCTGACCCTGACGGAAAAGTCAGAAAACCTTTTGGCCGATATCCGCGCCGACCACGAAGCAATGGAAGCCGTTTTAACGAAAGGCTTCACGCAAAATGAAAAAGAAACCATGCTCACTTATTTACGGCGCGCAAAAATAAATGTAGATGCTGCCTTTGCCGAAAAGCAGCAAAAGAAAGAAAGGAGCGGTGCAGATGGTTAAAAAACTGATGGAAAGCATCCGCGAACAGAAAAAGAATTCCATATTGGCCATGGTCACCATCAGCGGTGAGGTCGCCTTCGAGGTCATCATCCCGCTTTTAATGGCGAATCTCATCGATTACGGCATTGACATGGGCGATATGGGGTACATTGTCAAAATGGGCATTGTCCTGTTGCTCTCCGCACTGGGTCAGCTTTTCTGCGGTGCCATTTCCGGTAAATTCGCAGCCATTGCCTCCAGTGGCTTTGCCCGCAACCTGCGCCACGACATGTTCTACAAGGTGCAGAATTATTCATTCTCAAACATCGATAAGTTTTCCACCGCAAGTATCGTCACGCGTCTGACAACAGACGTTACGAATCTGCAAAACACTTACCAAATGATCATCCGCATGGCGGTACGCAGCCCGCTTATGGCAGTTTTCTCACTCGTCGCGGCATTCGGCATCGACGCCAAGCTCTCGCTTATCTTCCTTGCCATCATCCCGGTGCTCGGTCTCGGCCTGTACTTCATCATGACGAGAACGCACCCGATCTTCGAGCGCGTGTTCAGAACTTATGATAAGCTGAACAGCGTTGTGCAGGAGAACCTGCACGGCATCCGCGTGGTAAAGTCCTTTGTCCGTGAAGATCACGAAAATAAGAAGTTCACCGCCATTTCCGAAAACATCTATAAGGACTTCAAAAAAGCCGAGCAGCAGCTCGCATGGAACGCCCCCTTGATGCAGCTTTGCATGTACGCGGCGGTGCTCCTGCTCTCCTGGTTCGGCGCACGCACCATCGTGGCCTGCGGCGGTGACGCAGCGACCGGTCTTTCCACCGGCGAACTTCTGAGCCTGCTGTCTTACGCCACGCAGATTCTCATGAGCCTCATGGGCCTCTCTATGATTTTCGTCATGCTCACCATGTCCCGTACCTCCGGCGAGCGTGTCGTTGAGCTGCTCAACGAGACCCCGGACATTACCACCCCCGAAAATGCCGTAAAGAGCGTTCCGGACGGCAGCATCGATTTCGAGCATGTCCAGTTCAGCTATCGTCACGGCACAGAGGGCAAGCCCGTGCTTTCCGATATTAACCTGCACATTCCGGCAGGCGCCACGGTCGGCGTCATCGGCGGCACCGGCTCCTCCAAGTCGAGCTTCGTACAGCTCATCCCGCGCCTGTACGATGTTGACCTCGGCGCGGTCAAGGTCGGCGGCATCGACGTCCGCAAATACGACCTGGATACCCTCCGCGGCGACGTCGCCATGGTGCTGCAAAAGAATGTCCTGTTCTCCGGCACCATCAAAGACAACCTGCGCTGGGGCGATGAAAATGCCACCGACGAGGAGATCCGCCATGCCTGTCAGCTCGCACAGGCCGATGACTTCATTCAAACCTTCCCTAAAGGCTACGATACCTACATTGAGCAGGGCGGCACGAATGTCTCCGGCGGCCAGAAGCAGCGCCTCTGCATCGCGCGTGCGCTGCTTAAAAAGCCGAAGATTCTCATTCTGGACGACTCCACCAGCGCGGTCGATACCCGCACGGATGCGCTTATCCGCGGCGCGTTCGCAAAGGAGATCCCGAACACGACAAAAATCATCATCGCCCAGCGCATCGCCTCCGTACAGGGAGCCGATATGATCCTTGTCTTAGATGACGGCAAGATCGTCAGCTGCGGCACGCATAGCGAGCTCATGCAGACAAGCCCGATCTACCGCGAAGTTTATGAATCCCAGACGAAAGGAGATCCTGACAATGCCACCGCGTCCTAATGGTCCCAGACTCTCCATGAAAGAAAGCATGAAGCAGCTCGATAAGAAGACCTTATTCCGCCTGCTTTCCTATATGAAACCGTACAGGCTGCACCTTGTGTTCGTGTTCATCTGCATTGCGGTGAGCGCTTTCGCAAGCGTCATGTCCTCCCTATTTTTAAAGTCCCTCATTGATGATTACATCTCCCCGCTCCTGCTCGAATCCAATCCGAACTTTAGCGGTCTTCTGTATGCGCTGCTCCAAATGGCAGTCATTTACGTCATCGGCGCGTTCTCTACGCTGTTCTACAACCGCACCATGGCAGTTGTTTCACAGGGCACGTTAAAGAAAATTCGCGACGAGATGTTCGAGCACATGCAGACGCTGCCCATCAAGTTCTTTGATACGCACACCCACGGCGACATCATGAGCTTCTACACAAACGATACGGACACCCTGCGCCAGATGATTTCCCAGAGCATTCCGCAGACGCTTTCTTCCACCTTCACGGTCGTTTCCGTGTTCTGTTCTATGCTGACGCTCAGCATTTGGCTTACCCTGTTCCTGATCGCGTTCCTCTTTGTCATGTTTAAGATCGTCGGCAAGGTCACCGCAAAAAGCGGCAGCTACTTTGTTCGCCAGCAGCAATCCCTCGGTAATGTGAACGGCTACATCGAAGAAATGATCAACGGCCAGAAGGTCATCAAGGTCTTCTGCCACGAAGACAAAACAAAGGTCGAGTTTGACAAACGAAACGACGACCTCTTCACAAACGCTTCCGAAGCGAATAAGTTTGCCAATATCCTCGGCCCCATCATGAACGCACTCGGCTACTTCCTTTACGTGCTCATCGCCGTGCTTGGCGGCGGTCTCGCACTTGCAGGCGTACCGAACCTGACCCTCACCGGTATGGGCGTCATGACGCTCGGCGGCATCGCGTCGTTCCTGCAGCTCTCCCGCAGCTTCGTTATGCCGATCAGCCAGGTCACGCAGCAGATTTCGTCCATCATCATGGCTATGGCAGGCGCTTCCCGCATCTTCTCTCTGCTCGATGCCGAGAGCGAAAAGGACGAGGGCTACGTCACGCTCGTCAACGCCGAAAAGAAAAACGGCGTGCTCACCGAAACCGACAAGCACACCGGCCTTTGGGCGTGGAAGCATCCGCATAAGGACGGCACGGTCACCTATACGGAGCTCACCGGTCACGTAGAGCTTGAGGACGTCGATTTTGGTTATACCCCGGAGAAGACCGTCCTGCATGACATCACGCTTTACGCAGAGCCCGGCCAGAAGGTCGCGTTCGTCGGCGCAACGGGCGCAGGCAAAACGACCATCACAAACCTCATCAACCGCTTCTATGACATTCCTGACGGCAAGATCCGCTACGACGGCATCAACATCACGAAGATCAAGAAGCCGGATCTCCGCCGTTCCCTCGGTGTGGTTTTGCAGGACGTCAACCTGTTCACCGGCACCGTCATGGAGAATATCCGCTACGGTAAGCTCGATGCCACCGACGAAGAGTGCATCGCCGCCGCAAAGCTCGCAAACGCCGACGGCTTCATTCGTATGCTGCCGCAGGGCTATGACACCGTTCTTTCCGGCGACGGCAGCGGCCTCTCACAGGGCCAGCGCCAGCTCATTTCCATCGCCCGCGCCGCCGTTGCAGACCCGCCCGTCATGATTCTCGACGAAGCGACGTCCTCCATCGATACCCGCACGGAAGCCATCGTGCAGTCCGGCATGGACGCCTTGATGAAAGGTCGCACCGTGTTCGTCATCGCGCACCGCCTATCGACGGTCCAGAACTCCGACGTCATCATGGTGCTCGACCACGGCCACATCATCGAACGTGGCAGCCACCGCGACCTCATCGCGCAGAAAGGCACCTACTACCGCCTCTACACCGGCGCATTCGAGCTGGAATAAGGTAAATTCAAAGCGATAAACGAAAACTCCGTTTGCTGATGAGCAAGCGGAGTTTTTTGCTGCGCAAAAACAGCCCCGTTCACGTCGGAACAGGGCTGCTTTCTCATTTTATCTTATTTCGTTCTACCGATGTCATGGCGGTAATGCGCGCCGTCAAAATGGATTTTCTCCACCGCTGCATACGCCCTTTCGAGCGCTTCGTCCAGCGTTTTAGCCGTCGCGGTCACGCCAAGCACGCGGCCGCCGTTCGTCAGCAGTTTACCGTTTTCAAGCTTCGTGCCGGCATGGTACACCGTTACGCCTTCCGCCTGACCGTTTTCGTCAAGGCCGGTGATTTCCAGTCCCTTCGGGTAAGACTGCGGGTAGCCGCCGCTCGCCATCACGACGCACGCGCACGCTTCCGGAATCCATTCAATCTCAAGCTCGTCGAGCTTCTCGTCGATGACCGCGTCGATGACGTCCACAAAATCGGTCTTGAGGCGCGGCAGCACGACCTGCGTCTCCGGGTCGCCGAAGCGCGCGTTGTACTCAATGACCTTCGGGCCGTCCGGGGTCAGCATCAGGCCGAAGTACAAACAGCCCTTAAACGGTCTGCCCTCTGTCTGCATCGCTTTGACGGTCGGCAGGAAGATGGTTTTCATACACTCGTCCGCAATTTCGTTCGTGTAATACGGGTTCGGACTGATGGTACCCATGCCGCCGGTGTTCAGGCCCTTGTCGCCGTCCAGCGCACGCTTGTGGTCTTTAGAGGACACCATCGGGCGCAGCGTCTTGCCGTCCGTAAATGCCAACACGGAAACCTCCGGGCCGGTCAGGAATTCCTCCACAACAACGTTGTTGCCGGAAGCGCCGAACACCTTGTCTTCCATAATGGTGTGCACGGCATCCTTCGCCTCGTCAAAATTTTGCGCGATGATAACGCCCTTGCCAAGCGCCAAGCCGTCTGCCTTAATGACAACCGGAAACTTGCCGCGCTTTTCCACGTACTCTACGACCTCTTTCGGGTCGGAGAACACCGCGTAATCCGCCGTCGGAATACCGTATTTCTTCATCAGATTTTTTGAGAACACCTTGCTGCTCTCGATGATGGCCGCATTCGCGCGCGGACCAAATGCACGGATGCCCTCTTTTTCGAGCGCATCTACCATACCGGCCGCAAGCGGGTCGTCCGGCGCAACAAACACAAGGTCAACTGCGTTTTTCTTCGCGAAATCCACAACACCGTCAATGTCCATCGCGTTAATGGCCACGCACTCGGCGTCTGCCGCAATGCCGCCGTTGCCCGGTGCGCACCACAGCTTTTCCGTTTTAGGGCTCTCTTTCAGCTTGCGGATGATTGCATGCTCACGTCCGCCGCTGCCGATAACCAGAATATTCATAATAAAAGCACCTCGCCTTTCGGATCAATGGTGGAACAGACGGATGCCCGTGAATGCCATGGCGATGCCATACTTGTTGCACGTATCGATGACGTTGTCGTCGCGGATAGAGCCGCCCGGCTGCGCAATAAATTCTACACCGCTCTTGTGCGCGCGCTCAATGTTGTCGCCGAACGGGAAGAACGCGTCGCTGCCCACGGAAACGCCCTTAAACGTCGCAAGCCAAGCCGCTTTCTCCTCGCGGGTGAACACCTCCGGCTTCTCCGTGAAAAACTGCTGCCAAACACCGTCGCGCAGCACGTCGTCATGCTCCTCACTAATGTACACGTCAATGGTGTTGTCGCGGTCAGGACGGCGGATGCCCTCCTTAAACGGCAGATTCAGCACCTTCTCGTGCTGACGCAGATACCAGATGTCCGCCTTGTTGCCCGCAAGACGCGTGCAGTGGATGCGGCTCTGCTGGCCGGCGCCGATGCCGATGGCCTGACCGTCCTTCGCATAGCAGACGGAGTTCGACTGCGTGTATTTCAGCGTGATGAGGGAGAGCACTAAGTCAAGCTTTGCGTCCTCCGGAATCTCTTTGTTTTCCGTCACAAGATTTGTCAGCATGTCCGCGTCGATTTTCAGTTCGTTTCTGCCCTGCTCAAACGTGATGCCGAAAACATCCTTGTGCTCAATCGGCTCCGGCTTATAATCCGGGTCGATCTCAACGACATTGTACGTGCCCTTACGCTTTGTCTTTAAAATCGCAAGCGCTTCGTCCGTGTAGCCCGGTGCAATGATGCCGTCGGAAACTTCACGTGCCAACAGCGTTGCGGTTTCCTTATCGCATACGTCGGAAAGCGCTGCCCAGTCGCCGTAGGAGGACATTCTGTCTGCGCCGCGGGCTCTTGCATATGCCGTCGCAATGGGAGAAAGCTCCAGATCGTCCACAAAATAAATCTTTTTCAGCGTGTCGCTCATCGGCTTTGCCACAGCTGCGCCCGCCGGGCTCACGTGCTTAAAGGAAGCCGCCGCCGGCATGCCGGTTGCCGCTTTCAGCTCTTTTACAAGCTGCCAGGAGTTGAACGCATCCAAAAGATTGATATAGCCCGGTCTGCCGTTCAAAACGCGAATCGGCAGGTCGCGACCGTCGTTCGTAAAAATTTTCGCCGGCTTCTGGTTCGGGTTGCAGCCGTATTTCAGTTCCAGTTCTTTCATAGTTTCCCCTCCGAAAAATCACTTATTTTTGTTGACGATGCGGGTCTCCATCTTGCCTGTCTTCAAATTAATGAAGCGTGTGAACAAGGAGACCTTGTTGTCTTCGTTCAGGTTCGTCCACAGGTCATTCGTAAACGTGTCGATGTCGCCCTCAATCTTCACCGGCTTCGGCTCGCCCTCAAAGGACGGGATACGCGGTGCGCCGTCACACTTATACGTGTGGATGAAGTGGCCGAGGCCGTCCACCGGCGTATAGTCGAAGAAAAAGCTCTGCGGCGCGTCCGGGTTGCCCTCGCAGCTCTTCAAAATGGAAAGCTTATAGGTAAAGTCGCCGTCCTTCAGCTTTACAAGGCCGGAAATTCTCGGCGTAAAGTTCGGGGCGTCCGGCTCAAACTTACGGGTCTTCAACGCTTTTTTGAAGCTCTTGCCCGCCTTGAGGTATGTAAACACGGTATCCGTCTGGTCGCCGTTCGTCACAATGGTCTTGTTTGCCAAAACGCGCACCGGCGCATAAATGACAAGGGACGGGTCAGAAAGCTTTGCGGGGTCAAACGCTTCCGTGCGGATGCCGTCGCCCTGCTCCACAAACACGCGGTTGCGGGAGTTCACGCTGCGGCCCATAATGAAATACGCGATGACCGCATGCACGCCGTCCGCGCTTTTGCCGATGACGATGCCGCGGCCCGGGTATGCGTTGCCTGCAAGTTCCTTTTTAATATCCAGAATTTCCATGTATCCGTTTCCTTTCTATGTAAAGGGATAAATTATTCTTTAATCGTAACGATAGAGCCGTTCACGGAAAGCTTACCCGCGCAGAACAAAGACACTGCCTGCGGCAGAATCTTCCACTCCGCCTGCTCCATAATGCGGCGCTGCAGCGTCTCGGGCGTGTCGCCCTGCTCCACCGACACCGCTTTCTGTAAGATGATCGGGCCGCCGTCGCACACCTCGTTTACAAAGTGTACTGTCGCGCCGGAGACCTTCACGCCGCGTGCCAAAGCCGCCTCGTGCACGTGCAGACCGTAATAGCCCTTGCCGCAGAACGACGGAATGAGCGCCGGGTGCACGTTGATGATCTTATTTTCGAACGCCTTCGTGAACTTCTCGTTCGTAATGGTCATAAAGCCCGCCAGAACAATTAAGTCCGTGTGCTTTTCTTTCAGCAAGTTTTCGAGCGCTTCGCTGTACGCGTCCACGTTTTCATAGTCGCTGCGCGCCAGCACAACGCCCTCAATGCCCGCGTTTTCCGCGCGCTCCAAGGCATAAACGCCCGGCTTGCTCGCCACAACCACGGAAATTTTACCGTTTTCGATTTTACCGGCTTTTTCCGCGTCGATCAGCGCCTGCAAATTCGTTCCGCCGCCGGAAACGAGGACTGCGATGTTCAGCACAGGATGACCCCCTCGTCGCCCTCAACCACTTCACCGATGACAAACGCCTTTTCGCCCGCATCATTCAGCGCCTTAATGGCCGCGTCCGCCGTCTCCTTGGAGACCGCCATGCACATGCCGATGCCCATGTTGAACGTGTTGAACATGTCGCGCTCCGGAATGTTGCCCGTCTTCGCGATGAGGTCGAAGATCGGCAGCACCGGCACTGCGGAACGGTCCACCTTAGCGGTGAGGCCCTTCCTCATCATACGCGGAATGTTCTCGTAGAAGCCGCCTCCCGTAATGTGGGAGATTGCCTTCACGTCTGCCGCTTCAATGGCCGCCAGCGCAGGCTTTACATACAGGCGCGTCGGGGTCAGAAGTGCCTCGCCCAACGTGCAGCCGAGTTCTTCGTAATACGTCTCAAGCTTTTCTTTATTCAGACCGAACACCTTTCTCACCAGAGAGAAGCCGTTCGAATGTACGCCGGAGGATGCCACGCCAACAAGCACGTCGCCCGCCTGCATCTTGGAGCCGTCAATGATCTTATCCTTATCTACAATGCCCACCGTAAAGCCCGCGAGGTCATAGTCGTCCTCCGGCATCACGCCCGGGTGCTCTGCGGTCTCGCCGCCGATGAGCGCGCAGCCGGACTGCACGCAGCCCTCCGCAACACCCTTTACGATCTCTGCAATCTTCTCCGGCACGTTCTTGCCGCAGGCGATGTAATCGAGGAAAAAGAGCGGTTTTGCGCCGCAGCATACGACGTCGTTCACGCACATGGCAACGCAGTCAATGCCGATGGTGTCATGCTTATCGAGCAGCATGGCCGCCACGAGCTTCGTGCCCACGCCGTCTGTGCCGGAAACAAGCACAGGTTCTTTCATACCGGTCATGTCCGGCTGGAAAAGACCGCCGAAACCGCCGATGCCGGAAACCACGCCCGGAATGTTTGTACGCTTTACGTGCTCTTTCATCAGCTCTACGGACTTGTAGCCTGCGGTAACGTCAACGCCCGCTGCCTTGTAGCTATCGCTGTAACTTTTCATTCTTTAACTTCTCTCTTTCTTTAAATTATCTATAAAATGAATTACATGAATTTCTCTGTCCAGTTGCCGTTTCTGAACACCGGGATAACTTCGCCGTCCGGCGCGATGCCGTCAATGTTCATCGTCGCGTCGCCCACCATGAAGTCCACATGAATGACGGAATCGTTCACGCCCTTGTCGTGAATCTCATCAAGCGTATACTTGTCGTAATCCTTGATGACATTCGGGAAACCCAAGCCAAGCGCAATGTGGCAGGAAGCGTTCTCGTCAAACAGCGTGTTGTAAAACAGAATGCCGAGGTTCGAGATGGGAGAGTCGTTCGGGATAAGCGCCAGCTCGCCGATCTGCGCCGCGCCCTCGTCCATCGCAATCATGTGCTCCAAAAGCTCCTGGTTCTTTTCCGCCTTGCAGGAGACCGCGCGGCCGTCCTTAAACGTAATGGAGAAGTTTTCAATCAAATTGCCCTGGTAAGACAGCGGCATCGTAGAAACGACCGTACCCTCTGCCTTGCCCTTCATCGGGGAGGTGAAAATCTCTTCGGTCGGCATATTCGGGTTGAAGAATGTACCGTCCAGCAGCGTTTCGCCGCCGCCCATCCACTGTGCGTCCGGGATCAGGCCGCAGGTGAAATCGGTGCCGTTCTCGCTAAAATAGTGCAGGCTCTCAAAGTGACATGCGTTCAGCTTCTCATAGCGTGCTTTGAGGGAAGCGTTGTGTGCTTTCCACGCTTCAACCGGGTCGTTATCCTTAGAAACACGCACCGTCTGAAGGATTGCGTCCCACAGCTTCTTCACCGCCACGCTCGTGCGGTCGTTCGGGAACACCTTCTTCGCCCACTTTGCACTCGGCACGGCGACAATCGTCCACTGGTACTTGTTTTCCATCGCGTCGCGGTACGGCTTTCTCACCTTCATGCGGGCAAGGTTCGCCTTCTGCATTTTCTCAACGTTCACGCCCTTCAGGCCGTCCGGGTCGTCAGAGTCGATCCAAATGCGCACCGGCAGCTCGTCAAGCTCATACTGCATACGCGCCTTTTCCCACTCCTGCGTAGCGGAAAGCACCTTTACGCTTTCTTTCTTATAGCGCATCTTGTCAAGGTCCTGGTTCGTCCAGCGGATGTCCACCCACTTCGCACCGGCGCGGTAGGCTTCCTCCGCCACCATCAGTGCGATCTCAGACTGCGCCGTATCCGCCAAGATTACAGCGCCCTGACCCTTTTTGATGTTCACGCCCATCTTAACGATGAGCTTTGCGTACTTTCTCAAAATCGATTTTGTCATCGTTTATCCCTCCCGAATTATAGCTCGGCAACTTTCTGCTGCAAGGCTTCGTTCTTTTTCGCAACGCCCTGCTCCATATCCACCTTCATCTGGTGCAGCTGCTTTGCGATGCTCTCGTCGGAAAGCGCCAGCATTTGCGCCGCCAAAATCGCAGCATTGTCCGCGCCGTCAATCGCCACCGTCGCCACCGGAATGCCGGAGGGCATCTGCACGGTTGCAAGCAGTGCGTCAAGGCCGTCGAGCGTGGAAGACTTCACCGGAATGCCGATGACCGGCAGCGTCGTGTGCGCAGCCAGCACGCCCGCAAGATGCGCAGCCTTGCCCGCCGCCGCAATGATAACGCCAAAGCCGTCCTTTTCCGCGTTCTTAGAGAATTCCGCCGCGGCCTCCGGCGTGCGGTGTGCGCTCATCACGCGCGCCTCCACCGGGATGCCGAACTGCTTCAATCTGCGAATCGCCGGGGAAACCACCGGAAAATCACTGTCACTGCCCATAATCACTGCAACTTTTTTGCTCATTGAAAATCACCGATCCTTTCAAGTTTTGCGGCGTAAAAGAAAGCACCGCGAAAAAAAGAAAATAGGCTGTGCTCAAAAAACACAACCTATGCTTCTAAAATTGACCGCAAAACGCCCATGCAGATACAGTAAAAATGCACATCAGTTCAGCCATATCGCACCTCCGGCACTTGCAGCCTTGAATTTTCTGTCCTTAGTCTGTCTCAAGCGACTGATAAATCAATCCATTAAGCAGACCTTTAAGGCAGCAATGTATAACGTTGGTGCACAAGTTGCGCCGTCAGATTTTTCGTCAGGCTGCACGGAACACCCACAGGCAGGCTGACGCCCGGCAAGGGGGGTACGGTCGGCATGGCGGAAAAATGCAAGCAAATTGCGTGCCAAGCCGTAGGCGTACTTTATACGTTGTTGCCTTTATCATTTTACGGGATTTAACGCGTTTTTTCAATAGTTTTTGCCGTTTTTAGAAAAAAATCCAAAATTCTCCCCTGCTCGTGGACATGCGTTGTATACCTCGATATGTCCCCTTTCTCCGCTTCCGTCTCACCATATATCAAATACATAGCAGCACACCTTGAAATGCAAAAGGGCATTTTCACTTTACCTACGTACATTATCTCCCTCTATTCGTCAAAAAAGGCAGCTTTCCAAGTTCCCTCTGACGAGGGAGCTGTCAGCGAAGCTGACTGAGGGAGATATACAGAGAGCTTTTATATACACAAGTCGCGCAAATCACCTTGAAAACGCATAAACGCAAGCTCAATAGAAAAAATCCTCTCCCGGCTGCGCCGGGAGAGGATAAATTGTATTAGCGGCAAAAGTATTTCGCCATTTGCGAATGGTGACTCAAGGCGCTGCCCTAAGAACCCGTAAGTTTTCCGAAGAAAACTTGACTAAAGACTTTTACGTCTTGCTCGCCGCAAACTCTATTTTACTCCTTCGGCGTTTCCGTCGCAAAAATCTCCTTCGCGCTTGCGGCTAAGCCTGCCATACCCTGAATCTCGGACGGAATGATAATCTTCGTCGCCTTGCCGTCCGCTACTTTCTCAAGCGCTTCAAAGCTCTTCAAGGTCAGCACAGCTTTATTCGGATCGGCTTCGTTGAGAAGCTTAATGGAATCCGCCAACGCACGTTGCACGGAGAGGATTGCCTCCGCTTCACCCTGTGCTTCTCTGATTTTCGTCTCGCGCACAGCCTCCGCGCGCAGAACGGCAGATTCCTTCTGGCCTTCCGCAATGAGGATGGCGCTGCGCTTTTCGCCCTCTGCGTCCAAAATCTTCGCACGGCGCTCGCGCTCCGCCTTCATCTGCTTCTCCATCGAATCCTGAATTTCCTTCGGCGGAATGATGTTTTTCAGCTCCACGCGGTTAACCTTAATGCCCCACGCATCGGTCGCTTCATCCAGAATGACGCGAATTTTCGAGTTGATAACATCGCGCGAAGTCAGCGTGTGGTCAAGCTCCATCTCACCGATGATGTTTCTCAGCGTCGTTGCGGAAAGGTTCTCAATCGCGGAGATCGGGCGCTCCACGCCGTAAGCATACAGCTTCGAGTCCGTGATCTGGAAATACACCACCGTGTCGATCTGCATCGTGACGTTATCCTTCGTGATAACGGGCTGCGGCGGGAAATCGATGACCTGCTCTTTCAGCGAGACCTTCTTCGCAATGCGGTCGATAAACGGAATTTTCAAATGCAGGCCCGTGCTCCATGTGGCGTGGTACGCGCCGAGTCTTTCAATGACGAATGCGTGCGCCTGCGGCACCACCTTAATGTTCGCCGCAAGCAGTGCGATGACAAGAGCGATGAGAATGATAATGCCCACAACGCCCCAGTTGATGTACAGTTCAAAATCCATGTTTTTACCTCCAGTTTCAATTTAAGATACAACCGGTGTCACGATAAGCTTTACGCCCTCAATGCGCACCACCTGCACCTTTGTGCCTTTTTGAATACGGACATTTTCTGTGCTGCGTGCTGCCCAGTCGTTGCCGAGCACTTCCACGCGTCCATGCGCCGCAAGGTTATCGATATCCTCCGTCACAACGGCGGTCTGCCCCACCACGCGGTCGGCGTTCGTGTGCGTTTCCTTGTTTTGCAGGAACTTTTTCACGAGCGGACGCGTTGCCAAAAGCAGAACGAGCGTCACCACAGCGGCAATCAGCACTTGCAGCCAAACCGGCGCGCCACACAGCTGCGCGATCATGCCGGCGATGCCGCCACCCACAAACCAGATGGAAATAAGCTGCGTGCTCATGCCCTCCAGTATTGCGGCAATCACAATGACCGCCACCCAGATCATGGTTTCCAAAATCATTCCCCCTTTCTCAAAGCGGAAGCCGCATACACGCGCCCGACCCGTTCAGGCGCCCGCGCTCCCTATCCTCATCATATCGGATTTTCATAAAATATGCAAGAGGTTTTCTTCCCCAGAAAAATATTTTACACAGATTATAAAATACCGCGCCCGATTCTACCGAGCGCGGCTTCCATATCCTTATCGATTCACATGCTCCATGCTGAGCTTCACGCGCAGCCCGTCGCCTGTGTTCTGTACGGAAACCTCAATATAATCGCCGTCGTCGCTCATGCGGTCGTTTTCACCCGCAAGGCTGAACCGGAGCTGCACGCCGCTGCCGCTTTCGCCGCCCGCCACGTCTTTCAAATACGTTTCAAGCTGCGCCGCGTCATACGTTTCTTTCGTCTTTTCCGCCTGCGTGTAGCGCGTCACGGCATACGGGTCGTTAAACTGCGCCGTGAATTTCTCCACAAACGCTTTAATTTCTGCCGTGCCTGCATCGCTGTTTTCAAACATCTTCTGCGCTTCCGCATAGCCGAACACACCCGCACCGCCGTAGTTTGTGGCAAGATTCGTTTCCATCGTTTGCCCGCCCCAAGCATAGTCCAGCGTGTAGCCGTAGTCGCCGGCCTTTTGGTCGTCCTTCAGTCCCAGCGCCTTCACGGCTTCATCCGCAGACTTTCCGAAGCATCCGAGCAGCGCTTCATTCACCGCCGCGTCCGATGTCTTTCCTCCGCCGGAAGACCCGCCGTTTCCGCCCGCGCAGCCCGTAAAAAGCAGCGCTGCAAGCAACAGACACAACGCCAAGCTTACATACTTTTTCATACGATCACCTTTCCTTTTTTCGGCTTAAAAAGCCGCCGTACCAAGGCTTTTTTGAACGTACCGAAATCGTACCCGCCTCGGTATTGTTAAATATTTATCTATTGTAATAGTATCAAAACCGCACCGCATTGTCAATCGGCGGAATCCCATATTTCATCGCACAAACTTGTGTTTTCCTACAAAAATCCCCCGCACAGGGAATTTCCTGTGCGGGGGATCAACGTTTTATGACGTTTTCATGCGGTTTAAGCGCTCTTCATTAGTACATGCCGCCCATGTCCGGTGCTGCCGGAGCTGCGGGTGCAGCCGGCTCCTTGATGTCTGCCACGAGGGACTCGGTGGTCAGAACGGTGGAAGCCACGGAGGAAGCGTTCTGCAGAGCGGAACGGGTGACCTTCGTCGGGTCAACGATGCCTTCGTCGATCATGTCGCCGTAGGTATCGGTCAGAGCATTGTAGCCGTAGCCGACGGTGTTCTTTGCCTTCAGGTGCTCAATGATGATGGAGCCCTCCAGACCTGCGTTCGCAGCAATCTGGCGAACCGGCTCCTCAAGCGCCTTCAGAACGATGGCAGCGCCGGTCTTCTCGTCGCCGTCAACGGAATCGACATAGGCCTTAACAGCCGGAATCGCATCGATGAGTGCGGTGCCGCCGCCTGCGACGATGCCCTCTTCAACAGCAGCCTTCGTTGCAGCCAGAGCGTCCTCAATGCGCATCTTCTGCTCTTTCATTTCGACCTCGGTAGCCGCACCGACCTTGATAACCGCTACGCCGCCTGCGAGCTTTGCAAGGCGCTCCTGCAGCTTCTCGCGGTCGAAATCGGACATGGTGGTCTCGATCTGGCTTCTGATCTGGCTGACACGGCTCTTGATGGCCTCGCTGTCGCCTGCACCGTCAACAATGATGGTGTTTTCCTTGTCGATCTTGACCTGACGTGCACGGCCGAGCTGATCAACAGTGGTATCCTTCAGCTCAAGGCCAAGCTCACTGGAGATGACCTGGCCGCCGGTGAGCGTTGCGATATCGGTGAGCATTTCTTTTCTTCTGTCGCCGAAGCCCGGAGCCTTAACGCCCACGCAGGTGAACGTGCCGCGGAGCTTGTTGAGGATCAGGGTGGTCAGCGCCTCGCCCTCAATGTCCTCCGCGATGATGACGAGCTTCTTGCCGGACTGTACGATCTGCTCGAGCAGCGGCAGAATCTCCTGAATGTTGGAGATTTTCTTATCGGTGATGAGGATGTACGCGTCGTCGATGACAGCGACCATCTTGTCGGTATCGGTGACCATGTACGGCGTAATGTAGCCGCGGTCGAACATCATGCCTTCTACGACCTCGCTGTACGTCTCAGCCGTCTTGGATTCTTCAACGGTGATAACGCCGTCGGACGTAACCTTTTCCATCGCGTCGGCGATGAGGTTGCCGATCTGCTCACTTGCAGAGGAAACAGCCGCAACACGTGCAATGTCCTTCGTGCCGGAGACCTTCTTGGCGTTCTTCTCAATCGCCTCAACAGCTGTCTCGGTCGCCTTCTGAATGCCCTTTCTCAGAACCATCGGGTTTGCGCCTGCGGTAACGTTCTTCATGCCCTCACGGATGAGTGCCTGTGCAAGCAGTGTTGCGGTCGTAGTGCCGTCGCCTGCAACGTCGTTCGTCTTGGTTGCAACTTCCTTCACGAGCTGTGCGCCCATGTTCTCAAACGGATCTTCAAGCTCAACTTCCTTAGCGATTGTCACGCCGTCGTTCGTGATGAGCGGTGCGCCGAACTTCTTATCGAGCACAACGTTTCTGCCCTTCGGGCCAAGGGTGATCTTAACGGTATCCGCAAGCTTGTTGATACCGCCGAGCAATGCTTTTCTGGCTTCTTCGCCGTAAATGATCTGCTTTGCCATAATAAATTACCTCACAATTCCAAATATCAAAAATAAAGACTGAAACTCAAATTACTCAACGACTGCCAGAACGTCGGACTGACGAACGATGGTATATTCCTCACCGTCGATCTTCACTTCCGTGCCGGTGTACTTGCCGGTGATGACGCGGTCGCCGGCCTTAAGCTGCATAACGACTTCCTTGCCGTCTACCATGCCGCCGGGGCCTACTGCGATAACACGGGAGATTTGCGGCTTCTCCTGTGCCGCGCTTGTCAGCACGATGCCGCTCTTTGTGGTCTCCTCCGCTTTCTCGGCCTGAATGAGTACTCTGTCTGTCAAAGGCTTAATGGTCATAACTTCCACCTCGGCGCCTAATGCGCCGTATCCTTTCTCCCCGCAGTTCATAAATAAGTTTTTCGCGTACAGCGGGGTGCGCCGCGAAACCCGCCGGGGTGCGGCCCGGTCGGTAAAGAAATACAAGTTTAGGTCTCGGGGAGCTGTGCCGCTTACGCTTTAGCACTCCTTACCCCCGAGTGCTAAACCTATTCTAATCACTTGGTCAAGAAAAGTCAATAGGAAAAACACGATTTTTTTGACTTTTAACAGTTCCGTAATAATTTTGTCCTCCGATGTCCTCTGATGTCCGCTTTTTTCATACAAAACCACCCACAAAACGACAAAAAAAACAGCCCCGCGCTCGTTTGAAAGCCGGGACTGTCTTTTGCAAATTACAGCTTAAATCATGGAGGCATATTCGTCAAACGGGGCTAAGCTCCGCTTTAAAATGCCATTGATATATGCAATGAGAATGCCGTAGTTCGTGTACGGCACACCTTTTTCTTCGGCGGAAGACTGTCTGAACTGCATTTCGCGTTCATTCAGCATACAGCCGCCGCAGTGCACAATAAGGGCATACGGCGAAAGATCTTCGGGAAATCCGCCGCCGGAGGTAAACTCGAATTCAAAGTCCTTGCCGGTGTGTTTGCGGATCCACGCGGGCAGCTTCACGGTGCCGATATCGCCGCACTGGCGGTGGTGCGTGCAGCCTTCGGAGATCAAAATGCGGTCGCCCGCTTTCAGATTCTCAATAGCCGCAGCGCCGCGCACAGCCGTCTCTAAAACGCCCTTGTAGCGCGCAAATAAGATGGAGAATGACGTGAGCTTAATGCTCTCGGGCACGATCTGCTTTACTTTGCCGAATGCCTGGCTGTCCGTAACAACGAGCTTCGGCGGCGTTTTGAGGCCGTTTAGCACGCCCGCAAGCTCTTCCACCTGCGTGACAGAGCATGTTGCACCCGCGTCCAGAATGTCGCGGATGGCCTGCACCTGCGGCAAAATCATACGGCCTTTCGGCGCGGAGGAATCGATGGGCGTGACGAGCACCACGTGGTCGCCGCGCTCAAGTAAGTCACCCAAAATAACTTTGGTGTTCTGCCCCTTTGCAGCGATGGCGGCAAGCTTTTCCTTGAGCTCAAAAATATGCTCGCCCGTCTTCGCGCTGACCGCGATTTCGTTGTCGTTTTCGGCCTTGAACCCGCCGAGGTCGGCTTTATTCAATACGATGATATACGGCACGCCTTTTTTCTCGATGAGCTTTTGCAGTGCGAGGTCTTCCGCACTTTTGCCGACCGTGCCGTCGATGACGAGCACCGCAATATCAGCTTTATTGAGTACCTGCCGGGCGCGCTGCACACGCAGCTCGCCCACGGTGCCCTCGTCGTCCATGCCGGGCGTGTCGATAATGACGACCGGGCCAAGCGGCAAAAGCTCCATGGCTTTCTGCACGGGGTCGGTCGTGGTGCCCTTGACATCGGACACAATGGAGATATTCTGTCCCGTAACGGCGTTCACCACGCTGGATTTACCGGCGTTGCGCTTGCCGAAAAATGCGATGTGCACACGGTTTGCCGAGGGGGTCTGGTTGAGGTCTGCCATAGAAGTCGCCTGCCTTTTAAAGAATAACCGAAAGTTTTAGAAACGGAAGTCGCGCTCGCCGTGGGCGACCTTTTCAACGTAGCCCTTTGCGATGCTGCGGGTCTTCTCGTTCGGGATATTTTCAAGCTCCTGCGCGATCATCTTTTCGCCGATGGCCTTCGTCTCCGGGGAAGCGTAGTCCTCGAGGAATTCTTTTAAGGTGATGAGTGCGTTCGGGTGGCAGCAGTTCTGGATCTGTCCGCTCTTACACAGGCTCATGAAGCGGTCGCCGGTGCGGCCCTCGCGGTAGCATGCCGTGCAGAAGGACGGAATGTGGTCGGTCTCCATCAGCCAGCGGACGACCTCGTCAAGGGAGCGCTGATCGGAAACGTCGAACTGCTCGGTGTCGGTGGGGCGCTCCTCTTCGGCATAGCCGCCGACGGAGGTACGGGATGCGCCGCTGATCTGCGAAACGCCGAGGTTGATAACCTGCGCGCGTACCTTCTGACTCTCACGCGTGGAGATGATCATGCCGGTGTACGGCACGGCAATACGAATAAGTGCGCAGATTTTCGCGAATGTTTCGTCGCTGATGCCGTTATCAAACTTCGTCGGGTCAATGTCGTCGGCTTTTTTAAGGCGAGGCACACTGATGGTATGCGGGCCTACGCCGTGCACGGCTTCAAGGTGCTCCGCGTGCATCAGCTGGCCACAGAACTCGTAACGGTACATTTCAAGGCCGTACAGAACGCCGAGACCCACGTCATCGATACCGCCCTCCATGGCGCGGTCCATCGCCTCGGTGTGGTAGGCGTAGTTATGCTTCGGGCCCGTGGGATGCAGCTTTTCGTAGCTTTCCTTGTGGTAGGTCTCCTGGAACAGGATGTACGTGCCGATGCCGGCTTCCTTTAATTTGCGGTAGTTTTCCACGGTCGTCGCGGCGATGTTGACGTTTACGCGGCGGATGGCGCCGTTCTTATGCTGAATGCTGTAAATGGTCTTGATGCAGTCGAGAATGTACTCGATGGGGTTATTCACCGGGTCTTCGCCGGCTTCAATGGCAAGGCGCTTATGACCCATGTCCTGCAGCGCAATGACTTCTTTTGCGACCTCCTCCTGCGTCAGCTTGCGGCGCGGGATGTGATGGTTCTGGCGGTGATACGGGCAGTAGATGCAGCCGTTCACGCAGTAGTTGGAAAGGTACAGCGGCGCAAACATGACAATGCGGTTACCATAAAACTTGTGCTTGATCTCGTTTGCGAGCTTATAGATTTCGTCCAGAATCTCCGGGTCTTCGCAGGCGAGCAGAACGGATGCTTCGCGGTGTGAAAGTCCCTTACACAGACGGGCTTTATCGAGAATTTCGCGAATGAGCGGCATGTTATCTTTGTTCTCGTCCGCGTATTTTAAAGTGTCTTCAATTTCTTCGTGGCAGATAAATTCCTCTGCTTTTAAGGATTTCGGATCGTACATAGTTTGATAATTTCCTTTCTTTCGGGTCAGTTCACTTTCCCGTTAGTCATTTTTTCGGATCACTCCGTTTTGATTTCCGGCTCTGTGCTCGTGAAATTGGAATACGCCGTTTTGATGTTGGCGCCGCGCACGCGCCCGAGCTTTCCCGCCATGGCACTGATGACATCCTGTGGGGCATCCACCGCCACACAGATGATGTTGATATTTTTCTGTCTGTACGGCAGCCCCATACGTCCGATGATGTACCGACCGTACAGGTGCAGAATGTCGTTGATTTCTTCCGCGTGGGCGTTATCTTCTAAAATAATGCTCATCACGGCTACGCGTGTCTGCATAAAACACCTCCCGTTTTTATAAAACAAGCAAAACAAAAATGCTCCCTGCCGAAAATGCAGGAAGCACAAAAAGCGCAGAGTCTATCTGCGGAATATACCTCTATCCATTTTCGGCTTACACGCGGCGATGCCTTGTGCTCAGAACGAAAAAGCTGTTTTGCGGCGCACCGCAGAAAGAACTTTGGTGAACCGTGTTTTGTATAGTATAACGGATTTTCAGGGATTTGTAAAGAGCGGATTGCAAATTTTGACAACAAAAAAGCCCCGGCGTACAGCCGAGGCTCGGTTTGTTTTAAAAATTACGCGTCCAGCATGGTGATGACGTGTCTCGGGCAGACCTCGGCACATTTGCCGCAGCCGATGCACTTTGCGGGATCAACCTTCGCGCAGAAGTTCGTCACCTTTACGGCTCCCACTTCGCACGCCTTCATGCACTTGCCGCAGCCGATACAGCCCACCTTGCAAACCTTCATCGTCTCTGCGCCCTTATCACAGTTGGAGCAGCGCACGACCGCCTGCTTTTTCAGCGGCACAAAGCTGATGAGCCCCTTCGGACATGCAGCGGTGCATTTTGCGCAGCCGCGGCACTTTGCGGGGTCGATTGACGCCATGCCGTTGCAGACGTTGATTGCGCCGTATTCGCACACGGCGGCGCAGTCGCCCATGCCCATGCAGCCGTAGCGGCAGCTGGAGATACCGCCGGCAAGCAGGGTAGATGCGGCGCAGCTATCGATGCCGTCGTAGCGCATTTTGTCGCTGGTGCAGTCATAGCTGCCCATGCAGTGGACAAGCGCCGTCTTTTTCTCGACAGCAACGTCGCCCGTGCCAAGCAGCTCTGCGCACGCTTTGGCGCACGCTTCGCCGCCGGGAGAACACAGCCCGGGCTGCGCTTCGCCCTTAGAGAGCGCCGCCGCATAACCGGAGCAGCCGGAAAAACCGCACGCGCCGCAGTTCGCGCCCGGAAGCACCTCTAAAATCGCTTCCGCTTTCTCGTCCTTCGGCACGGCCATGATGGCGGAGGCAACCGCCAGAATAATACCCGCCAGAAGACCGATGCCCGCGACGATCAGAACCGGGATCAAAATTTTATCCATATAGAAACCCCTTTCGTTTTGCTCAGGCGAGCAGACGGTCTATAATGCCGTTAAAGCCGAGGAACGAAACCGCCACAAGCGACGCGGCGATCAGCGTGATCGGCAGACCTTTGAGGAAATTCGGCACGTCGCACAGCTCGAGGCGCTCACGCACACCGGCGAAAATGACCATTGCAACCATGAAGCCGATGCCTGCGCCGAACGCGTTGACAAGCGATGCCAAATAGCCGAAGCTCGGGTTTTCCGCGCCTTTTTCGAGCACGAGCATCGTCACGCCCAGCACGGCGCAGTTTGTCGTGATGAGCGGCAGATAAATACCGAGCGCGTTATACAGCGGCGGCATATACTTGTGCATCACGGTCTCCAAAAGCTGCACGAGCGCCGCGATGATGAGGATGAACACCACGGTCTGCAAATAATCGAGGTTCAGCGGGACAAGTACATACGTATACACCGGCCATGTGACCGCCGTCGCGATAACCATGACAACCGTTACGGCGCAGCTCATGCCGAACGCCGTATTGAGCTTTTTGGAAACACCGAGGAACGGACAGATGCCGAGAAACTTATTGAGAATATAGTTCTCCGTGAGGATTGCGGCAAGGAAAATGCCGACTAAAAATTTAAGACTCATGCTTTGCCGCCCTCCTTTTCACATTTTTCCTGTACCTTGGAGCAGGAAGCCGCCAACGGGCATGCAGCGCAGCCCATGGTCTCCGGCGCTTTGCCCTCCGCGGAAAGCTTGCCCGCAATGGCGATGAGAATACCGAACACGAAGAAGCCGCCCGGCGGGAGCAGGAAAATGATGATGGGATCCATGAAATTCGAGAGGAGCGGAATGCCGAACACGGTACCCGCGCCGAGCAATTCACGGATGATGCCCATGGCGAGCAGCGCGGCGGTGAAGCCCACGCCCATTCCGAGGCCGTCTACGATGCTCGGCAGCACGGGATTTTTGCTGGCGAACATTTCCGCACGGCCCAAAATGATGCAGTTGACAACGATGAGCGGCAGGAACACGCCGAGCGACTTGTTAAGCGCCGGCACGTAGGCCTTGATGAGCAGCTGCACAATGGTAACAAAACCCGCAACAATGGTGATGTACGCCGGGATGCGGACTTTATCCGGGATGATTTTTTTGAGAAGAGAAATAACGGCGTTGGAACATACGAGTACGAATGTCGTCGCAAGGCCCATGCCGATGGCGTTCGAGGCTGCCGTTGTGACGGCGAGCGTCGCGCAGGTGCCGAGCATCAGGCGCAGCACGGGGTTCTCTTTGATAATGCCTTTTGTAAATTCTTCTTTGAGGCTTTTTGCCATGTTATGCGCCCTCCTTTACCGTGTTGTACTTTGTGATGGCTTCGTTGACGGCGTTCGTCACCGCGCGGCTCGTGATGGACGCGCCGGTCATGGCTTCGATCTCGCCGTCCGACGGCGCCTTATTCTTCACAAGCGTGATGCCCTTTTCCGGCGCAGTCTGCTTAAACTGATCCGTAAAGGAAGCCTTTTCCGCGTTCGCGCCAAGACCCGGTGTTTCGCTGTGCTCCAGAATGACAACGCCGGTGATCTGCCCGTCGGCGCTGATGCCGGTCATGACCTTAACCGCACCGCCGTAGCCCTTCGCCTCCGTTTGGAAAACGTAGCCGACCGTTTCGTTATTCGCTTTGCCGATGTAATAGCCGTCCGCTTCTTCAAAGCTGTCCGCGTCGCTCAAAACGACTTTTCTCGACTGCTCCGCTTCCAGTGCGGACTGCTCGGCAATTTTATCCTTTGTCAGCAGGTTTGTGCCCGCCAGAAGCGCCGTGACGACAAGGCAGATGACAAACAGAATGAGCGCCGGTTTTAAAATATCTTTCGCGGTGATCTTCATTTTGCGTCACCCGCTTTCTTTGCCTTCATTTTGCCGAACGTCTGCGGCTTCGCAACGCGCTCAATGAGCGGCACTAAAATATTCATCAGTACGATGGAGTACGATACGCCCTCCGGCAGAGACGCGAACTGGCGGATTAAAATCGTCAACACGCCGCAGCCGACGGCATAGATGACGCGTGCGCTGAAGTTGATGGGGCTTGTGGTGTAATCGGTCGCCATGAAAATCGCGCCGAGCAAGAGGCCGCCGGAAAGAATATCCATCAGCGGGTCGCGGCCGAGCAGTGCGGAAAGCACCGCTGCCGTTGCAAGGTACGTGACCGGGATAACCGGGCTGATAACGCGGCGTGCAACAAGGTAAATGCCGCCGAGAATGAGTGCGAGTGCACAGGTCTCGCCGAGGCAGCCGCCCGTGTTGCCGAGAAACATATCGAGGTAGCTCGGCAGCGCCGCACCCGTGCCCTCGGAGAGAACGCCGAGCGGCGTTGCGGTCGTCATGGCGTCGGAGAAGCTGTGGTCCATCGGCGCCGTCCACGCGGTCATTTTCGCCGGGAACGAGTTCATCAGAATGATACGCGCCGTCAGCGCGGGGTTCACGAAGTTCTGTCCGATGCCGCCGAACATCTGCTTTACGACAACAATGGCGATAACGCCGCCGAACGCCGCAATGATGGGGCTGATGGAAACGGGCAGGTTCATCGCGAGCAAAACGCCCGTCACAACGCAGGAAAGGTCACCGACCGTCTGGCGGCGCTTCATGACGCGGCGGGATATGTATTCGCTCAAAATGCAGGACGCGACTGTTGTCAGGATAATAACCGCCGCGCGGAAGCCGAAAATGATGACGGACGCAATCATCGCCGGGGTCAGCGCCAAAATGACGTCCAGCATCAAGGTCTGGGTGGTGTCTTTCGACTGAAAGTGCGGCGAGGAGGAAACGATGAATTTGTTCACTTTTTAGCCGCCTCCTTCTTTACATAGTATTTGCCGAGGCGAATGGCCTGCACGATGCGGCGTTTCGCCGGGCAGGAAAATGCGCAGCAGCCGCATTCCATGCACGTCATGATGTCGAGTTTTTTCAGCATTTCCACATCCTTGCGCTCCGCGTATTTTTCAAGCTTTGCGGGCACAAGGTTCATGGGACATGCCGCAACGCAGCGGCCGCAGCGGATGCAATCGGTCGGCTCCAAAAGGCGCGCTTCTTCCGCACCGAACGCGAGTAACCCGTTATTCTGCTTTAAGACCGGCAGCTCGTCGGTTGTCACGGCGACGCCCATCATCGGGCCGCCCATGATGAGCTTCTGCGGTTCTTCCTTATAGCCGCCGCAGAATTCCATGACCTCGCGAATTTTTGTGCCGATGGGCACAATGACATTCTGCGGGTTCTGCACGGCGCTGCCGTCCACCGTGACGCGCTTCATCGTCAGCGGCATACCGGTACGCATGTAGCTTGCAAGGAACGAGACGGAGCCGATGTTCATGACAAGGCAACCCACGTCTGCCGGCAGACCGCCCGTCGGGACTTTTCTGCCCGTTGCCGCCTGCACCAGCACTTTTTCCGCGCCCTGCGGGTAGCTTGCATGCAACTTTAACACGCGCACTTCGTCGTTCGGGTCCATTTTCGGGTCATCCGCAATGCGCGTCAGCGCTTCGATGGCGTCGGGCTTATTGTCTTCAATCGCGATGATGACGCGGTGCACGTCTAAAATCTCTTTGATCTTATAAATACCGGCAAGCACGTTTTTGCCGTTTTCGAGCGCCTCACGGTGGTCGGAGGTAATATAGGGCTCACACTCCGCAACGTTGACGATGAGCGTATCGATTTTTTTGTCCGGGGGGACGTTTAATTTCACGTGCGCCGGGAAGCCTGCGCCGCCGAGACCGACGAGACCCGAAGCGCGCGCCGCATCGGCCAGCTGCTGCTTCGTTTTGATCTCCGGCGGGGGACATACCGCAGGGTCGTGCTCCATTAACCCGTCTGACGTGATGATGACGGCGTCCACCGCCTGCCCGCCGGGCATAATGACTTTTTTGATCTCCTTCACGGTGCCGGAAACCGAGGAATGGATCGGCACGGAAACGTATGCGTCGCTGTCCGCGACCTTGGTGCCGACATACACGTGGTCGCCCTTTTTCACACAGGGCACACACGGTGCGCCGATGTGCTGCGTCATAGGCAGCGTGATCTCATCGGGCGGCGGCATCACGTGCGTTTCGGTATGCGCCGTGTTCTTGTGGTGCGGCACATGCGCGCCGCCGTGCGTGCGGAACGGGCGCTTCGGAAAAGACTGTTCCATCTTTATTCCTTCCTTTCTTTCGCGTTAAAAAACAGACTTTGCCGGTGCAAGACACAACAAAGTCACAGTTTTTAGATTTATTCAATTTTAGCACTGCTTTTGTACATTGGCAATAGAAAAAAGCGGTATTTCCACAATTTTCTGACGGAATATGGGCATGCACATTGATTTGTAAGCTTTACGGCATGCGTCGCACGGACGAAATGAGCCCCGTATCGTACTCCGAACGCAGGATGGAGTAACACACATTGTCAAAAATTTCGCCGTCAAACCGCTTAAAGCCGCACGGCATAACGCCCTCAAAGATGAATCCCGCGCGCTCAATGACCTTTCTTGACGGCTCGTTACCCACAAAGTGGCTGATGGCGACGACCTCGACGTTCATCACTTCAAACGCGTTCTGCACCATGGCGCGCAGCGCTTCCGTCATGTAGCCGTTATGGCGGTAGCGGCGCGAAAGTTCGTAGCCAATCGAAATACTGTCCGTATTATAGCGGCAGTAATCGCGCTGGTACTTGATCTTGCCCATCACTTCGCCCGTTTCGCGCAGGGTGATGGCAAAGGCATACGGGTCGTCTGCAGCGCGCCTCAATTCACTCTCCGCCTCCGCCGGTGTAGAAACCGGCTTGGAGCCCGCCCGCAGCATGGTATCCGCATCGGCGGCAAACAGCAGAAAGCCGCTCATGTCCTGCATGGAAAAGCGTCTAAGGCGCAGGCGCGGCGTTAAGATTTCCGCTTTTCCGAGTGTATCACCGCGCATTTTTCGGCTCCTTCGGCAATGCCGCGCCGCGCGGCAAAATGAAATTCAGTGCGTGCGGCAGAATGTTGTATTCCTCGCTTTTCACCTTGATGCACAAGCCGTCCATATTGCTGACGACTTCATTTTCGCTTTGAATTTCGATCTTCACGCCGCGGCGGTAAACGAGCAGGTCGGAGAATGCCGGGTTGCTTAAATGCTCACCGCGCTTATACTTCGGCACAAGGCCTGGAATGCGGGAATAGGCGGGCTTTCGGATCAGCACAAAATCGAGCAGACCGTCGTCTATCACCGAGTTCGGCGCGCCGCAGTACCCGCCGCCATACCAGCGACCGTTGCCCGCAAGCGTGAACAGAAATTCGCCCGTAACGGTCTCTTTTGTGCCGTCCGCATAGTAAAACGTTACGGTCATTTTGTCCGCAAGGTGCCCCAAAAAGCACTTTGCAAGCGAAATGGTATACGCAAGCTCGCCCGAAACGAACGGCAGGTGCTTATAATAATTCATCTCCGCCGCCACCTTGGCATCAAAACCCACAGAGCAGATGTTCACGGCATCGCCGTGCTGCGTGCGGATCATATCGATGGACACAGTCTTGCCCGCCAGCTGATTTTCCGGGTTCAAAAACACTTCGCGCTTGCCAAATGAGCGCACGAAGTCGTTGCCGCTGCCGCACGGATATACGCCCACGGCGGCGTTTTTGTGAAACTCCGCACCACGCACGACTTCCAGCACCGTGCCGTCGCCACCGACAGCCCAAATGCGCACCGCATCGCCCTTTTCGGCGGCCGCTCTTGCCAGCTCCTCGCCATGGCCCGCGCGCTGTGTGAGATAAATTTCCGGCTCTTCCCCGTGCGTGGCATGCACGGCGCGGATGCGCTCCATAAACTGCACGGTATGGTCGTGCTTGCCGGCTTTTGGGTTGATGATATAAACATTCCGCATATGTACCCTCCCCTAAAGCATTTTTTATGCCTTAAAATACATGTAATACTGGCAGCGGATCATGCCGTTGTAGAGCTTGCGGCGGCGGTCGGCTTTTTTGCCGAAGCATGTCTCAAACCGCTCGTCCGGACTGATGGCAGCATAGCTCCAGCCGCGCTTCGGCGTGAAGACGCGCCCCATCGTTTTGTAGATGTCCTCCGCCGTTTTCACGTCTAAAAGCCGCTCGCCGTACGGCGGGTTGCAGATGACGCAGCCGAACGGGCCGTCGTTGCTGAAATCCTTGATGTCGCGCACTTCTGCGGAGATATACTGCGCAACGCCCGCTTTCTTCGCGTTTTCAAGCGTCAGGCGCACGGCTTCGGGGTCAATGTCATAGCCGAACGCCAAAAAGCCCTCATCGCGACGTTCAAGTGCCTTTGCGGCAATGCGCTCGTTGTCCCAGATATTTCCGGGGACAGCTTTCCACTTTTCCGCCGCAAAGTGGCGGCGCAGGCCGGGCGCAATGTGCATGGCAAGCATGGCGCCCTCGATTAAAATCGTACCCGAACCGCAGAAAGGGTCGATGAGCGTGCCGTCCGTGCGCACACGGGAAAGCTTTGCCATGACCGCCGCAAGCGTCTCTTTGATGGGCGCTTCGTTGGAATTTTTGCGGTAACCGCGCTTGTGCAGCCCCGCGCCGCTCGTATCCAGCATGATGCTGACCTTGTCTTTCATAATTAAAAACTGAATCTGGTAGTTCGCGCCCGTCTCCGGGAAATGCTCCAGCTTATACGCCTCCTTGAGGCTTTCCACCACGGCTTTTTTGATAATGGCCTGACAGTCCGGCACGCTCATGAGCTGACTCGATAAGCACCGCCCCTTGACCGGAAATGCGTCGTCGCGGCCGATCCACTCCGTCCACGGCAAGGCCTTCACGCCGCGAAACAGGCTTTCAAAGCTTTTCGCTTCAAATGTACCGAGCAGAACGAGCACACGCTCCGCAAAGCGGGAGCGGATATTCGCGCGGGCGATCATCTCCGGGGAGCCTGCGCACAGCACACGTCCGTTTTCCGGCGCGACATTTTCCGCGCCCATATCGCGGAGCTCCTCCGCTACAAGACCCTCAACACCCAAAAGGCAGGGCAAAACAAGCTGATATGTATGCAAAGTTATCACCATTTTCATTTCATATATTTAAGTATTTTTTAGTATACCATAAATCGCGCACTTTCGACACCGTATACAGAAAAATAAATAAAAAAATTACCCGCCGACTTTTGAAAAGCCAACGGGCAATGAATTTAAGCTTAATAGAACGTCGCAACAGGCTGCGCGGGCGCTTCGGCAGGCTCGATGTTCTGAAGCGTCAGAACCGGACCCTTTCGGCCGTAGAGCTTGTGCCACTTATACGCAACGGAAAGGCGCATGGTGTACCACTTTCCGTTTTCCGGCATTTTGTCTGCGTCGCACAGCGTGAGCAGACCCGCAAACTGGATATCCTCCACGCAGCAGGTCATCAGCTGGCGACCGAAGAAGAACATGCCCGGCTTCATGCGCGGGTTCACGGCTGCAAGGCCCTTATACTCGACGACCTTGCCGTCGTACTTCTTCGGATCTTCGGAAAGGTCACGGTACCACAGCGCGTAATCGCCGTCTTCAATCTTTACGACCGGCGCGTTGATGTCAAACGGCAGCGGATCTTCGATCTCGTCGTATTCGACGTCGCCGTTCGTGTACTCGTAGGCGATGTCCGGGCGGCGGCTGATGCCGCGCACAATCTTGTGGAACGCCATTTTGTCCATGTTCTTCGTGAAACGGTTGAACACGACCAACTCGCAGCCGGAGAGCTTATCCACAACAAGACCGCGCATGTTGGCGTTGTAAGTGAGGAATGTCGTTGCATCCGCGAACATGAATTCCTGGTAGACCGCCCAGTTTTCCGGCATGTTGTCGTACAGCGTTTTCAGCTGCCACATGCCGTTGTACTCGATGAGCACACGGGAAGCGCGATGCTTTTTCGCGAGGATGTCAAGCGTTTCGCTCGTCAGCTCGTCTTCGTCCTCAATGTCTTCCACATAGATGTTCTTCATGTAGGGGCGGGACTCGTCGTACTCCGCCTCGCCTTCCTCGCAGACGAGCAGCAAGGTACGCTGCCCGTTATTGAAACGCTTATCCGCAAGCGTTTCGTCTATAAAAGAGGTCTTGCCTGATTCGAGAAAGCCCGTAAACAGGTAAACCGGCATATCATCCATCAATATTCCGCCTTTCTGTAAGGTTCAGCCCGCATTACGCGAACAGCGCTTCGATTGCGGCCTCGTTGATGTGAGAACCGATGACGCACAGGCGGCCGATGACACCGGCGCTGCCGTTGCGCACAGAGGTCTCCTCCGGCACGTAGTCGAAGTGGATCCACTCGCCGTCCCGGCCTGCGACGATGCCCTTTGCACGCAGGATCATACCGTACTTTTCGCTGTTGTCGAGCTCCTCGAGGATGTGCTCGATCTCGTCCTTCGTAAACTTGCGGGTCGTCTCGGTGCCCCAGCTTGTGAACACCTCGTCGGCATGATGATGGTGGTGATGATGCTCGTGGTCGTGCTCATCATGGTCGTGATCGTGGTCATGGCAGCCGCAGGTGCAGTGCTCGTCATGCTCTTCGCGGTCGTGATGGTGATGCTCGTGCTCGTCGTCATCGTCGTCATGGTGGTCGTGGCAGCCGCAGGTGCAGTGCTCATCATGGTCATGGTGGTGATGCTCGTGCTCGGTCTCCTCGGCAAGGAGCTTCAGCTCCTCTTCAAGGGTATTCTTGTGCTCCATCGTCTCGAGAATCTGTGCGCCGGTGAGCTGATCCCACGGGGTGGTAATGATGGTGGCATTCTGGTTGTGCTCGCGCAACAGAGCGACGCAGGCTTCAAGCTTTTCGGGCTTGATACCGTCCGTGCGGCTCAGAATGATGGAGTTTGCGTGCTCGATCTGGTCGTTATAGAACTCGCCGAAGTTCTTCATATACATTTTGCACTTGTTTGCATCGGCAACGGTGGTGAAGCTATTCAGCGTAACGTCTTCCATGTGCAGGTTCTGCACGGCACGGATCACATCGCTCAGCTTGCCTACGCCGGACGGCTCGATCAAAATGCGGTCCGGGTGGTAGGTCTCCAGCACCTGACGCAGCGCCTTGCCGAAGTCGCCCACAAGGCTGCAGCAGATGCAGCCCTGGCTCATCTCGGTGATTTCAATGCCGGCGTCCTGCAAAAAGCCGCCGTCAATGGCAATCTCGCCGAACTCGTTTTCGATGAGGACGAGCTTTTCGCCCTTAAAAGCTTCGGAGATCAGCTTGCGGATCAGCGTGGTTTTGCCTGCGCCGAGGAAGCCGGAAAAAATATCGATTTTCGTCATATTCTCATGCCCTTTCGCAATAATTTACGGTTTGGATAAACGCTCTTGGAGGGACCGCGCAATTCGCTTTCTGCGGAAAGCGACCAAAGGAGATGCCCTTGGGATCCGCCGCCTTTGAAAAGGCGGGCGAAACTTTATTCGCTCGGTTGTCTTTCGCTTATCACAGAATGGAAGTTTACTGAAACTTTCGGTCTCTCCAATCTTGTATTGTAAATCTTTCTTTTAAAAGTTGCAAGAGAAATCGATAAATGTTTACACTTTCATCATTTTCATGCGGTTTCACACCGTTTCTATCCTTCGCTTAGGTCAAAATCCTCGCTTAAAAGCGCCGCAAGCTCCGCTTCCGTCAGCCTTGTCACGTCTCCGCCCGTCAATCTGCGAGACTGGTTTAAGATCGCGTCCTCAACCAAATTGCGCACCAAACGTCCGTTTCCCGCCGTTCTGGCGTCCGTTGCCTGCCGTTTTTCGTAATATTGAAGCAGCGGCGTTTCGCATGTTTCATCGATCGTATAGCCCTTTTTCTTTGCAGTCAGCTTTGTAATGGCCAGCAACTCCTCCGCCGTATAATCCGGAAACTCGATGATATTCGGGAATCTCGAGCGCAGGCCGGAGTTCGCCGTGAGAAACTCCTCCATTTCTTTTGTATAGCCCGCCAAAATAACGATAAGGTCTTCTCTGTGGTCCTCCATCCCCTTGACGATGGTATCGATGGCTTCCAGTCCGAAACTGTCGTCTGCGCCGCGGTACAGCGAATATGCCTCATCGATGAACAGCACGCCGCCGAGCGCAGAGCGAATGACCTGCTGCGTGAGCGGTGCGGTGTGACCGACGTATTTGCCTACAAGGTCGGCGCGCGTGACTTCAATCAGCTGCCCGCCGCTCAGTACGCCCATGGCTTTTAAATAGCGTGAAACAAGCCTTGCGATGGTCGTTTTGCCCGTGCCGGGATTGCCGGTAAAGATCATGTGCATGGTGGGCACATCGGCCTTCATGCCGCGCGCTTCGCGCAGCCGCTGAATGATATAGTTCTGCTCAAGCGACAGCACGTAGTCCTTCACTTCACTAAGTCCGATGATCTCGTTAAGCTCCGATTTCACTTCTTCGGCGGCTCTCGGGTCTGCCGCCTGCTTTTTCTCTTCTTCCACCGTGACGGCAAAATCCGGGAATGTGAACATAAGCACACCGTCTTTTACGCCGAGTGTGCCGGAAACGGTCTTTTCACCGTCCTTTTCCGCGCGGCGCAGCTTTTCTTCGCTCAAAAGGCGGAAGCAACGTTCCGTCAGTCGCGCCATGCTCTCCACGCCGTCGCGGCGACTGAATTTATCCGCCAAAAACGCCGAGGCATCTTCACCGAACGTGAACGTGTAGTTTAGCTTAGCCTTTGTGCGGTCGTTTAATGCACCGAGCGCCGCTTCGCCGATCCTGAGCAGGCTCTCGCGCGTGAATTCCGCCGTGCGGCAGAAATCCGTGACGGAGGACAAAAATGCCGCGCCGAACGCATCGGTGAACGCGCTGTCCTTTTGGCTCGTCAAAAAGACGAGGTATTTCCCGTTTACGGAAATTTCGCTGACAGCATCGGGCACAAGCGCCGTGCCGACATCGATGAGCATGCCTTTCTGCAAAGCATAACGCGAAGCTAATTTTAAAACGCCCGTCTCGCACAGCGCCGCCACCATGGGCAGCAAAGATTTGTGGCACTGCTCAAAATTTTCAAACAGCACAATATCGTTTTCGCCGTGCAGCGCGGAAAAAAGATCCTGTGTGAGTAATTTACCGTCTTCGGCGTTCGGGTAGCGGGAAAGGTCGATATTCGTGACCTCGCCGTTTTTCAAAACGCCCTCTTTGCAGAGCGCCGCAGCCGAAGCCGCAAGCGCACTGTGCCTGCCTGTGCCCTCTTTGCCGGAGATCACGACGACCGCCGCGGGCTTGTCGTTTTCGCGCCCCGTCACGCTCGGGCGGCGAAATGCGGTGAACAGGCTGTCCAAAAATGCGTCCTGCCCAATGACCGTTCTGCCCGTCGCTTTCCTCGCCTCGCGGAACGACTGCGCGGGGTCCTGCGGCGGCTCCTCCGCGCCCTTTGCCTTCGGCTTTTTTTCTGCGGTCTCCGCTTTCGGCGCTTCCATTTCGGGCGTGCCGGTCAGGCCCTCGGCGTCCAGCAAACGGCGCATTTCGTCCATGCTGCGCTGCGCGTCGCTCGTCAGCTTATCGAGGTCGCTGATCTGCCGATTCAGGCTGCTCTGCATGTTGGCATTCGTTTTTTCGATGCTGTTCAAAAAATCCTCGGCGTCTTTTGCGGCGCGGCTTTTCGTGCCGCTGCCCACGTTCAGTTTTCCGCCGGAAAACAGCGCATCCAAAATGCTGTCAATATCGTTTTTCACCTAAAATCCCCTTTCTCCGGGTAAAGCTTACCGCGTTTCGATCGCTGCGACGACGTTTTGCACCAAAGCGCTGTCCGTCACTTTATATTCGTTCTCCGGGATACCCACGCCGTTCAATTTGCCGCCGAAAAAGATCTCCGGGTTGCCGCAGACGCTTGTGTCGTGCCGCAGGGAGCGCGCCGAGGCGTGTACACTGTGCGTGCCGGTCTCGTTGATAAATTCCCCGACGTTCTGCGTGTTGATACCGCCGCCGGGCAGAATATCGATGCGGTCACTTGCGTATTCGATCATCTTTTTCACAGTCTTTGCGCCCTTTATCGCGCTTTCGCGCTGGCCGCTCGTCAAAACGCGCGTCACACCGAGGGCAATAAGATCGTCGAGTGCTTTAAATACGTCCGGCACCACGTCAATGGCGCGGTGAAACACAATCTCGGCGTTCGGGTTGATTTTCTTGATTTTCCCGATAAAATCGGCGCAGCGGTCGGTGTCAACCGTGCCGTCCGGCTTCAAAAAGCCGAAGACGATGCCGTCCGCGCCTGCATTTAGCAGTGCCTCCACATCGCGGCAGCAGGTCTCGTAATCGAAATCCGTGTAGCAAAAGCCACCCTCGCGCGGGCGCACCATGCACATCACGGGAATTTTCAGTGTATTTTTCACGGCCTGCACCGTGCCGATGCTCGGCGTAAGGCCGCCCAAAAACAGCGCGGAATTGAGTTCAATGCGGTCTGCGCCGCCTTTTTCGGCCTGTACGGCGTCTTCAAAACAGCCACAGCAAACCTCAAACAATACTTTATCTTTCATATTTATACCAACTTTCGTTTATTTGCCCTATCTGCGGCGCTTTAAAACACGCCGCTTTCTGCACTTTCGACTATTCTCACACAAATGCCTTTACAATCCTTTAAAAAAGATTATAATAGCTTTGAACGTAAAAAGAAAGATAAATCGTTAAATTCTAAAGACAGGGGACGAGATTATGTCAGATACCGTTCGTTTAACAGAAGAATTCCGCGGCGGGCTTTTGGACCTGACGCATTACGGCTACATCAGCATTGTAGATGAAAAGGGTAAGGTCATCTACTCCGCAGGCGACCCGGAAGCCATGGTTTTCTACCGCTCCGCTTCGAAGCCCGTGCAGGCGCTGCCCGTTATCGCACATCACCTCGATGAAAAATACGGTTTTACCGATGAAGAAACCGTGCTGTTCGCAGGCTCGCATCTCGGCGAAAGCTTCCACGTCAACGCTTTGAAATCCATCATGAAAAAGGCCGACTTAAATCCGGAAGACCTCATCATGAAGCCGACCGTGCCGGGCTCTACGGAAGCAAACGAAGAGCGCATCCGTCAGGGTCTGCCGAAGTCGAAGCTCTACCACAACTGCAGCGGCAAGCACGCGGCGCTCATGCTCACCCAGCGTGAAATGGGCGGCGACGTGAAGGATTACTGGAAGGTCGGCTCCGTCGGACAGAACGAAGTGCTGCGCACCATGAGCGTGCTCTCCGAGTACCCGGAAGAAAAGGTCGTCATCGGCATCGACGGCTGCGGCGTGCCGGTGTTCGCTTACCCGATGAAGAACATCGCGACGGCATATAAGAACCTCGCGTGCATCGATACCATTCAGGACGACGTTCTGCAGGACGCTGCCCGCCGCTTTGTCCCGCGTATCCATGAATATCCGCACATGATGCGCGGCACGGGCTACCTGTGCTCCCTCATCAACCATGATGCGAACATCATAGCAAAGGGCGGCGCGAACGGCGTGTACGGCATCGGCCTTAAAAAGGAGCGCATCGGCATCTCCTTCAAGATTAAGGACGGCACCGAGGCGGTCTGGCCGCTCATCATCCGCGAGATTTTCCGCCAGATCGGCTACTATAACGCCGATACCGATAAGATGCTCGTCTCGCTTAACAACGGCGTCACCGTCAACGACAACGACACACCCGTCGGCGAAGTGAAAACCGTGTTTACGCTTGAAAAGCACTTTTAAAATTTAATTTTCATTCAGCATTTTAGATAAAGTCTCTGCATCGATTTGTCCCGGTGCGGAGGCTTTTCCTTTTGACGCAAACGTCATCACAGAGCCGAACGCCCCGCCGCGCACGCGCGTCACCTTGCCGAGCTCGCCCATGGAAATGCCGATGAGCGGCCCGCAGAACGCAGTGGATTCATTCATCGCCGCCAGCATCACCATCACATCGCGCTCATTCTGCGGCATCACGGCGATTTTCGGCAGGTCGGCATTTAACGCCATCATGCGCTTATAGCGGTCGGCGATTTCCTCGCGTGCAGGCGTTTTGGCAAAATCGTGGTTCGAGATAATAAGCTTCGTACCCATATCGTGCATAGCCTGAACGGTCGCCTTTGCAACGTCATCGTACTGCTCGCAAAGGAAAAGCTCTAAATCGACAAGCGGCGCACCCAAGGCGCTCAGCTGCGCGTTCATCGCAAAATAGTCCATGGGATCTATCTCTTTTTCGCCGCCCTCCGCTTTTGTACGGAATGTGCACAGCACGGGCAACGGCGCAGCTGCTTTAAAAATTTCCGGCGCGGCCGCAAATATATCCTCGTCAAAATAATCGATGCGCCATTCGATAAGATCCGCCGGGGTGGTCTTGACCTCTTTTACGGTGTCTAAAACCGCTTCCGTTGTCTTCTCGCACACCGGCACACAAATTTTCATTCTGCCGCTGCCGAATACCAAATCATTTACAACTACCTGCCGCATAGCTTTCGCTCCCTTTTTGTCAACTTGTACACAGTATAGACAATTTAAGTACAAAAGTCAAAACAAAAAGTATTTGTATCTTGTAACAGACTTCTAAATCTGCTATGATGATTTTGTAACCGCGTGACCCCTTTTCCTACTTATAAAAATGAAAGGAGTTGGCCTTATGACCCGTTTACAAAACTCTTTATTCGCTTTTCTTTTGTGCATCATTCTGCTTTTCACCGCCTGCCAAAGCTCACCGGCATCCTCGGGCGGCGTAGATGAGCCGCAAAGCACCGCATCAGAACCGAGCGCTGCCGAGACCGCAACGCTCACTGCGCGCATTGTCGATATTTCGGGCAACCTGCTTTTGCTCGCCGGAGAAGACGACGGCGTGTACCGTTGCGCAAGGCCGGAGGACGCGCCGAATGACCTCACCCCCGGTATGACGGTGGACGTCACCTACGGCGGCTATATCAAAGCCATTTACCCGAGCGAGCCTGATAACGTGCAGAAAATCACCGTACGCGAAAATGAAACGGACGGGCGATGCGCGCTGTATTTATCCGTGCTGCAGGAATTATTCAACACGGACGAAACACTGCAAAGCGACACCGAATATGTCTCCGTTGACCTGACCGAGACGCCGTTGACGAAAGGCGAGATACAGGCGATCGCATGGCGGTTCGGCGAGCTTACCGAGCGCCGCCCGCTCACGTTCACGTTTAAGGAGCTGCAAGACGAGGGCTACTTAGAAACGGACGAGCTTTTGTGGGAAGACGGCTGCTTATTTAAGATCACGGAGAAAAACGATGAAAACGGCGTGCTGACGTTTGACGCCGAAAAATGGCGTGCCGGGGACGGTGCCTCCTACTTTTTAGACTGCACCGCAAAGCAAAATAAAGACGGCACCTATGCCGATTTTGAGATCGGCGCATTTGCTGCCGCATAAAGTTATCATCAAAGAGGGAATCAACATGTTGAAAAGTCAGGAAGTTCGCAAGCTTGCGCCGGAAATGGACCCGCTGCGCATGGGCATGGGCTGGAAAGAGGAGGACCTCACAAAGCCGCAGATTTTAATTGAAAGCACCTACGGGCAGAGCCACCCCGGCTCCGCGCACCTTTTAAATTTGGCGCAGAAAGCAAGCCGGGGCGCATACGAAGCGGGCGGCAAGGGTGCGCTTTACTTTGCGACCGATATTTGCGACGGCATGGCACAGGGGCACGATGGCATCAATTATTCCCTGCCCTCGCGCGACATCATCGCCGACCTTGTGGAAATTCACGCCAACGCGACAACGTTTGACGGCGGCGTTTTCCTCGCAAGCTGCGATAAATCCGTGCCTGCGCTGCTCATGGCTATCGGCCGCATCAACATTCCGGCCGTGTTCGTGACGGGCGGTGTGATGGACGCGGGTCCCGACCTTTTAACGCTGGAGCAGATCGGCAAATACAGCGCCATGTTTGAGCGCGGCGAGATCACCGAGGAGCAGTTCACGTATTACAAGCACCACGCGTGCCCCTCCTGCGGTGCATGCTCGTTCATGGGTACCGCGTCCACCATGCAGATTATGGCGGAATCGCTCGGCCTCATGCTGCCCGGCACGGCGCTGATGCCCGCCACCTGCGAAGATCTTTCCGTTGCGGCGGAGGAAGCCGGCAAAACCGCCGTGGCGCTCGCGAAAAAGGGCGTGAAAGCGTCCGATATCGTCACGCTGAAATCGTTTGAAAACGCCATCATGGTACACGCGGCCATCTCCGGCTCCACAAACACGCTGATGCACCTGCCCGCCATCGCGCATGAGTTCGGCATTCCGCTCGACGCGGATACGTTCGACCGCATGCACCGCGGCGCGCATTATCTTTTGAATATCCGTCCCGCAGGCGAGTGGCCCGCGCAGTACTTCTATTATGCAGGCGGCGTACCGCGCATCATGGAGGAAATCAAAGACCACCTGCATCTCGATGTAATGACCGTCACGGGTAAAACGCTCGGCGAAAATCTGGAAGATTTAAAGAAAAACGGCTTCTACGAGAAGTGTGATACCTATTTAAAGAAAACCGGTCTCAAGCGCACGGATATCATCCGCTCGTTCGATGATCCCATCGGCACGAACGGCGCCATTGCCATTCTGCGCGGCAACATCGCCCCGGACGGCGCGGTCGTAAAACACAGTGCCGTGCCGAAGGCGATGCACAAGGCGCTTCTGAAGGCGCGCCCGTTCAACTGCGAGGAAGATGCCATCCACGCCATTTTAACGCACCAAATTCAGCCGGGCGACGCCGTCATCATCCGCTATGAAGGCCCGCGCGGCAGCGGTATGCCGGAAATGTTCTACACCACCGAAGCCATTTCGAGCGACCCGGAGCTTTCTGCCAGCATTGCGCTGCTGACGGACGGTCGCTTCTCCGGCGCAAGCAAGGGTCCCGCCATCGGCCATATTTCGCCGGAAGCCGCACAGGGCGGCCCCATCGCTTTAATCGAAGAAAACGACCTTATCGAGATCGACATTCCGCAGCGTATTCTGCGCGTCGTCGGTATCAACGGCGAAAAATGCAGCGAGGAAGAAGTGCAGCGCGTGTTTAACGAGCGCCGCAAAGCGCTGCCACCGTTTAAGAGCCGCTACACGCACGGCGTTTTAAAGCGCTTCACGCAAACGGCACACTCCCCCATGCAAGGCGGTTACATGGACTAAACCGAATCCTAAAAGCCTGCGTTATGCAACTCTCATTTTGAGCCCCTGCACAACGCAGGCTTTTCTTTTTCAAAATTCACCATGTATATACGTATAAATATACATTAGTTTGTGCATTATTTCGCTTGATTTTTGAATGAAATCGGCGTAAAATACATTCATCTTCAAAATTATACAAACCAAAGCTTAAAGGTATATTGCGGAAGGGTGAATGTAAAATGAAAATTCAAAAGGTTTGCGCTTCATTTTTAATTGGCGCTATGATGCTCTCGCTTGCGGCATGTTCGGGCAGTACGAAGAAGATTGAAAGCCCGGCGGACTTTGAGGGCGCGAAAATTTCCGTACAGACGGCAACCTCCGCGCACGAAAGCATTCAGGATATGCAGGACGAGGGCATGAACATCAACGTGCTGCCGTACGAAAAGGTGACGCAGTGCTTTGACGACCTCGCACTCGGCCGCGTGGATGCCGTGTACGTGGACAGCGTCGTTGCGGGTTACTACCTCGCGGAGGACGACACGAAATACCAGAAAACATGGACGAGCGAAACCGGCGAGCCAATCGGCGTATGTCTTAAAAAGGGCAACGACGATTTGAAAGAGCTCATCGAAGGTGCGATTGATACCTTATATTATGACGGCACCATGGCGCAGCTTTCCGAAAAGCACTTCGGCTCCGCCGCCGATGTGGACGGCGTGCGCAATGTGACGGAAAAGCCGGTGCTTGACCTTTCTAAGCTTAAAACACTCAAGGACGGTACCTTAACCGTCGGCGTGGAAGTCGGCTACCCGCCGATGGAGTACACCGATGACGCAGGGCTTGAATATCAGGGCTTCGATATCGACTTTGCAAAAGCGCTCGGCGAGGTGCTGGGCGTAGACATCGAGTTTGTCAACACCGCGTGGGACGGCATTTTTGCGGGCCTTGATAAAGAGCAGTACGACGTCATCATCTCGTCCGTGTCCATTACGCCGGAACGTCAGGCCGCGTATGACCTTACGGAACCGTATGTCTCGAATCAGCTTGTCATTGTCACGTTGAAGTAAAAACGCCGATTTTACCCACAAATCTTGAAAAATACCTATGTATATATGTATAAATATACATTAATTTGGCAGTTTCGCTATTGACCCAAACGGATTTTGGGGGTAGAATACAAGTATTCTAATCGATTGGTACAGTGAAACGACTGTATCTCTATTATCGGGGAAAATTGAGAAAGAAGGACAAAACACATGAAAATGAAGAAAATCCTTGCTGCCGTGCTCGCCGGCGTAATGGCACTCTCCGCCACCGCATGCAGCAGCTCCAGTACAAAGAAGATCGAAAGCCCGGACGATTTCGCCGGCGCCAAGATCAGCGTGCAGACCGGCACCACCGCCCACGACGCCCTGCAGAAGATGCAGGAAGAGGGCGTTGACGTCGAGATTCTCCCGTATGAAAAGATTACGCAGTGCTTTGATGACGTTTCGCTCGGCCGAGCGGATGCCGTGTACGTAGACAGCGTTGTCGCGGCGTATTACCTCGCAGACGACGACTCCAAATTCCAGAGCGTTTGGAAAAGCGACGAAGGCGAACCGATGGGCGTCTGCATCAAGAAAGGCAACACAGACCTTTTGGAGCAGACCGAAAACGCCATCAACACGCTTTATTATAACGGCAAAATCTCCGAGCTCGCCATGAAGCACTTCGGCACCGATGTCACCGAGGGCGTGCGCAACGTCACCGAGGAACCGACCGTTGACCCGAGCAAGATCAAGACCGTTAAGGACGGCGTTTTGACCATCGGCTTTGAGGCCGGTTATCCGCCGCTTGAGTACACCGACGACAGCGGCCTTGTGTACCAGGGCTTTGACGTTGATATGGCAGAAGAGATTGGTAAGCTGTTCGGCCTTGAGGTCGAGTTTGTCAACACCTCCTTCGACGGCGTTTTCGCAGGCCTCGATAAGGGCCAGTACGATATGATCATCGCCGGCGTTTCCATCACCCCGGAGCGTCAGGAAGCGTATGAAATGACCGAGCCGTACCTCTCCAACCAGCTCGTCATCGTCACAAAGAAGGACGCATAAGCGCAATAACGTAAAATGAAATTTCGGCAGGAGGCCCCGTTTTGAGGTCTCTTGCCCCATTTATATCGGAAAGGATATCACCATGAACGCCATTCAACAAATCATCGGCTGGATGCCGGCGCTGCTCCAGGCCACCGGCGTAACGCTTGCGCTTTCCGTCACCTCCGTGCTGACGGCACTCGTGCTCGCCGTGTTTCTTGCCCTCGGCAAGATCTCCAAAAACACCGTACTCCGCTCCGTCTGCGGCGCGTACATCTTCTTCTTCCGCGGCACGCCGCTTCTGATGCAGCTGTTTTTCCTCTACTACACGCTGCCGCAGCTCGTTCCGGCGTTCAATATTCAGAGCCGCTTTTTGGCCGCTTGGATCGCGTTCTCGCTGAACGTCGCGGCCTACCTCGCGGAAATCATCCGCGCGGCCATTCAGTCCATCGATAAAGGCCAGCTCGAAGCCTCCACGGCGCTCGGTCTCACCCACTCGCAGGCGATGCGCCTTGTCATCATCCCGCAGGCCTACCGCCGCATGATTCCGCCGATCTGCAACGAGTTCGTCATGGTGCTGAAGGATACCTCTCTTGTGTCCATCATCGCGCTGACCGATTTGACCTACCAGACGAAGATTATCGCTTCCAACAAGGCAAGCGCTCTCGTTTATATCCCGGCTATGATCATCTACCTCATCATCACCGGCGTGTTCACCGTTATTTTCAATCGCCTTGAAAAGCGCCTGTCCATCTACGAATAAGGAGGAATACGGTTATGTCTATCATTAAAACGGAAAATATCTGTAAGTCCTTCGGCTCCGTAGAGGTGCTGAAAAACGTCAGCCTCACCGTAGAGCCGGGCGAAGTGGTCGTCATCATCGGACCGTCCGGCGCCGGCAAGTCGACGTATCTGCGCTCTTTAAACCACCTTGAAAAGCCTACGAGCGGCAAGATCTGGATCGACGACAAACTCATCGAAGACCGTGTGAACGGCCACAATCAGGTAAAGCTGCCGCATAAAGAACGCGCCGCTATTTTGCTTGAGATGGGTATGGTGTTTCAGCGCTTCAATCTCTTCCCGCACAAAACGGCACTGCAAAACGTCATGCTCGCCCCGATGAACGTGAAGGGCGTGCCGGAAAAGGAAGCCAAAGAAAAGGCCGTGAAGCTTTTAAATCAGGTCGGCCTCGGCGATAAGCTCGATTCCTACCCCGCAAAGCTTTCCGGCGGCCAGCAGCAGCGTGTGGCCATCGCCCGCGCGCTCGCCATGGAGCCGAAAATGATGCTGTTCGATGAGCCCACCAGCGCCCTTGACCCGGAACTTGTCGGCGACGTTCTGAACGTCATGAAGGAGCTTGCGGAAGAAGGCATGACGATGCTTGTTGTCACGCACGAAATGGGCTTTGCCCGCGAAGTGGCAGACCGCGTGGTGTTCATGTATGATGGCGCGATTTTGGAGGAAGGCTCCCCGAAGGAGATCTTCACAAATCCGAAGCACGACCGCACGCGCCAGTTCCTGCAAAGCGTTCTGTAAGGCGATAGTATGTTTGAAAATACCTCAAAATGCGAAGACTGCCTGTATTACGAGTATGACGATGAGTACGGCTTCTATGTCTGCGATATGGACTTAGACGAGGACGAGACCGCCCAGTTCATCGGCGGCCGCTTTCAAAACTGCCCGTACTACCGCCCCGGCGACGAATACACCATCGTCCGCAAGCAAATATAATAACATTGTATGACAAAAGCTCTCCCGAATTCGTTTCGGGGGAGCTTTTCTACATATAACTATAGACCGGTTGTTTACTTTTCAAATCACTTGTGATAACATGAGAAAAAACAAAGGAGAATGAAAATGGAACTATATATTTTGATTGGACTCATTACAATTGTTCTTATTTTGCAGATTGTCTTTCTTCTCAAGAAGCCAAAAAGTGAAAATACGGCAACAAATACGAATTACGAAAGCAATTTTCAGCATATTGAAACCTATATTGCCGATGAGTTTTCACGTAGTCGAAAAGAAACATCCGAAAGCTTAAACAGCCGTTTGAGCGAAATGAACGCCCTGATTCGCGAAATTCAGCAGATCAACACGCAGCAAAGCGAAAAGCTCAGCACAACCTTGACGAAGAATATCGATTCACTACTCGAGAGCAATGAAAAGAAGCTCGACCAAATGCGTCAAGCCAATATGGAGCAGAATGAAAAAATAAGCAGCGCCTTAACACAAAACCTAAAAGCTTTGCAGGAAAGCACTGAGAAAAAACTTGAGCAAATGCGCGAAATCAGCGCACGGCAAAATGAACATATCAATGAAACGCTTACAAAAAGTTTAACTGCTCTACAAGAAAACAACGAAAAGAAGCTTGAACAGATGCGCATGACCGTCGATGAAAAGTTGACAGATACGCTTTCCAAACGTCTGGACAGCAGCTTTAAAGTCGTCGGTGAGCAGCTTAAAAGTGTTTACGAGTCACTCGGCGAAATGCGTAAGATCACCGGCGATGTGACCGCACTCCAGCGCGTGCTGACAAATGTAAAAGCGCGCGGAACATGGGCAGAGGTGCAACTCGGCAATATACTGGAGCAAACACTCACCAAAGATCAATACGACTGCAACGTATCTACGAAAAATGATACCAAGCGCGTCGAGTTCGCCGTTAAGATCCCCTCCCGTGAAAAAGACGGCGAGACCGTATGGCTCCCCATCGACTCCAAGTTCCCGCAGGAAGACTACATACGCATTTGCGAGGCTGCCGAAAAAGCCGATAAAGAGGCTCTGGAAGCCGCGCAAAAGGCTCTGGAGCAGAACATTAAAAATCAGGCAAAAACGATTGCCGAGCTGTACATCAATGTCCCAAAAACGACGGATTTTGCCATTATGTTCCTTGCTACCGAGGGGCTTTACTCCGAGGTGCTGCGCCGTCCCGGCTTGTGCGAGGAAATCCAAAACAAGTATCGCATCATGATCTGCGGTCCGACCACAATCACCGCGTTTCTCAACACGTTGAATGTCGGTTTCCGCACTATCGCACTAAACAAAAAGACAACAGAAATTCAAAAGACGCTCAGTGCCGTAAGCTCACAATATGATTTGTTTGAATCTCTCCTTGCTAAAGCAAAGAAGAAAATCGATGAAGCCGGTTCAAGTATCGAGGCTGCGCAAAAGAGAAATACGACAATTCAAAGGAAACTGCATAACGTAGACAAAATGGACGCAGATGAAGCCGAAGCACTGTTAAATTCCGGCGAGTGATTTCAAATAGAAAGATACCGCATTCAGCCTACAAACCGAATGCGGTATCTTTTTTATCAAATGCTGTAATCGTTGACGAAAGTCGCCTGCTGCTGATCTAATATATCCTGCAGGGTGATGCTGTCGAGGTATTCGTTGATGGCGCGACTGAGCCCCTGCCACACGGGCAGCGTGATGCAGTCTGCACTGCGGTCGCACAGAACGGGGTCGTGATCGAGACACGCGACGGGCGCGAGACTGCCCTCTGTGATGCGCAGAATCATGCCCACGGTGTATTTATCCGGCGATTGCGCCAGACGATATCCACCCTGAAAACCACGGCTTGCAAGAAGAATATCGGATTTATTGAGCATCGGCACGATCTGCTCCAGATATTTTTTGGAGACATTCTGACGGCGGGCAATGTCCTTCAGCGCGACGTAGCCGTCATTCTGGTGCTGTGCGAGATCCAGCAGCATACGCAGCGCATAGCGCCCTTTGGTGGAAATTTTCATGCGGTATCCATCCTTTATGTAAAATAGCGTTTCCGGAATAAAACAAGCGGGCTCACTGTCCGCCGCAAACTTTATACCATAATACCATGTTTTTAGTAGGTTTTCAAGAGTTTTATTTTTGCCGGTAATTTACTGCGAAAACGCCCTCTATAAGCTCCTTTAAACCCGCGAAAAAGGGCAAAGCCCGAAAGCCTTGCCCCTTTCCCTCATTCATTTTTCTATCCCAAAGACACGTGTTTGGATTCTTGTATGCTGTATCAGTCTGCAAACATCGGCGTGGAGAGGTACCGTTCGCCGGTATCGGGCAGAAGCGCCACGATGACCTTGCCTGCGTTTTCCGGGCGCTTTGCAAGCTGTGCTGCCGCAAAGACTGCCGCGCCGGAGGAGATGCCCACCAAAACGCCCTCGCTGCGTGCCAGCGCGCGGCCGGTCGCAAACGCGTCCTCGTTCTGCACGGGAAGAATCTCATCGTAAATGTCGGTGTTCAGCGTATCCGGCACAAAGCCCGCGCCGATGCCCTGAATTTTATGCGGGCCCGCCTTGCCGCCGGAGAGGACCGGGGAGGTAGCCGGTTCCACCGCGACAACCTTAACATTGGGGTTCTGCGACTTGAGGTACGCGCCTACACCGGAGAGCGTGCCGCCCGTGCCGACGCCTGCAACGAAAATATCGACCTTGCCGTCCGTGTCTGCCCAGATTTCCGGGCCGGTCGTCTTCAGGTGCACCGCCGGGTTTGCCGGGTTCGTGAACTGGCTCGGAATGTAGCTGTTTGGGGTCTGCTCGGCGAGCTCCTTCGCCTTTGCGATAGCGCCCGGCATACCTTTTGCACCTTCGGTGAGGACAAGCACCGCACCGTAAGCCTTCAAAAGGTTGCGGCGCTCCACACTCATCGTCTCCGGCATGGTAAGGATTACCTTATAACCGCGGGAAACCGCAACGGAAGCAAGGCCGATGCCCGTGTTGCCGCTTGTCGGTTCAATGATAACTGCGCCGGGCTTCAAGAGGCCCTTTTCCTCGGCGTCGTCCAACATCGCTTTTGCGATACGGTCCTTTACGCTACCTGCCGGGTTGAAATACTCAAGCTTCGCGTAGATTTTCGCGTTCAGTTCATTTGCTTTTTCGTAGTTGGTGAGTTCAAGAAGCGGAGTGCCGCCGATGAGGTCTGTGATTTTCCGATATACACGCATGGTAAAGTCTCCTTAAAATACTTTATATAAATGAGTTTGCATTCTTGTATCGTTTCAGGCCGCGGCGCAACATCGCCGACTGTACGGAAACGGGGTCATATCGCGTCTCTCCTTTGCCTTGTTTTACTAAACTTATGAAACCTACTTATTTTATAGGTTATTGAGCTTGTTTATATCCTATCACCACAGGGTAAATTTGTCAACATCTTTTTTCACTTTTTCTTTTACCTTTAATTCGTTGAAACGATCCGCCGCTTTGCAATGCAAAATGCAGTTTCCCCCATATAATAGTATGGTTTCCGCAAATTATCTTCAATTTTTGCATTTTAGGGGTTGACAAATTGCAATCTAACGTGTATCATACAAAACATACCAAGTCAATATGTTTTGAGTGTTATGAAACCTTCAAACATAAAAACCGAAGTAAATCTCAAAGGAGGCGCACCCCGATGATGCGATCCCTTTTCCGGCAAATGCTTCGCCACAATTTCAGAAACGGACGAATGTGAAGCTCAGCTTTTCGTCAACTTCTCAAAATCCGTTAAAATAAAAATTGAATTCTGAAATTATGAAAGAGGTATTACCATGAGCTATACATATGATAACAACTACCATTTTGAAACCATCCAGCTGCACGCAGGTCAGGAGAACCCGGACCCCGCTACCGATGCCCGCGCAGTGCCGATCTATCAGACGACTTCCTTCGTCTTCAAGAACTCCGCACACGCAGCAGCCCGCTTCGCGCTCGCAGATGCAGGCAACATCTACGGCCGTCTGACGAACTCCACCGTGGACGCATTTGAGCAGCGCATTGCAGCCCTTGAGGGCGGCGTGGCAGCGCTTGGCGTCGCTTCCGGTGCAGCAGCCATCAACTATACGTTTCTCAACCTCGCAAGCGCAGGTGACAACATCGTTTCCGCGAAGACCATCTACGGCGGCACCTACAACCTGCTCGAGCACACGCTCCCGCAGTACGGCATCACCGCAACGTTCGTAGACCCGGACGAAGAAGGCGCTTTTGAAAACGCGATTAACGATAAGACAAAGGCCGTCTTCATCGAGACCATCGGTAACCCGAACGCAACGCTGATTGACATTGAAAAGGTCGCAGCCATTGCACATGCACATAAGATTCCGCTTGTTGTAGACTCCACATTCGCAACGCCTTACCTCCTCCGTCCGTTCGAGTACGGCGCAGACATTGTTGTCCATTCCGCTACAAAGTTCATCGGCGGTCATGGCACGGCGATCGGCGGCGTTATCGTAGACAGCGGTAAGTTTGACTGGGAGGGCAGCGGCAAGTTCCCGTCCCTCGTAGAGCCGAACCCCAGCTACCACGGCATCAGCTTCACAAAGGATGTTGGCGCGGCAGCCTTTGTCACGAAGATCCGTGCAATCCTCCTGCGTGATACCGGCGCAACGCTCGCTCCGCTGCACGCATTCCTGTTCCTGCAGGGGCTTGAAACGCTCTCTCTGCGCGTTGAGCGCCATGTAGAGAACGCGCTGAAGGTTGTCGATTTCCTCTCCAAGCACCCGAAGGTCGAAAGCGTCAACCATCCGTCTCTGCCGGACAGCCCGTACCACGAGCTTTATAAGAAGTATTTCCCGAACGGCGGCGCTTCCATCTTCACGTTCAACATCAAGGGCGGCGCTAAGGAAGCACAGGCGTTCATCGACAGACTCAAAATTTTCTCTCTGCTCGCAAACGTCGCAGACGTGAAGTCCCTCGTTATCCACCCGGCTTCCACCACGCACTCGCAGCTCAACGAAGAAGAGCTCGCAGAGCAGGGCATCCAGCCGAACACCATTCGCCTCTCCATCGGCACCGAGCACATCGATGACATCATCGCCGATCTTTCCCAGGCTTTCGGTGACTGATTCAAAACACTCCTTAAAACTGATTTCTCCGATATCCTATTTTCCGTGTCCCCACGTCAGAAATGGCGTGGGGACATGCTTTTTCCCGAAATCCGGCGGCTTTGCATCTTGACATCCCGCCCTATCTGTGTTAGAATTTTAAGGCTAATAAAGTTAGCTTATAAAGTAACAATTCGGAGGCGAAATGATATGAAACACATTCAGACGCTTGAGACCCGCAACCTGTGCGAAAGCGCAAAGAACGGCGGCTGCGGCGAGTGCCAGACTTCCTGCCAGTCTGCTTGCAAGACGAGCTGCGGCATTGCAAACCAGCAGTGCGAGAACACGGAGAAGAACGCGAAGTAATTCAAAGGTTCAGAAAACGCCGCCTTTTTTGGCGGCTTTTTTCATGTATAGATGCGAAAGGATTTTTTAGATGATACACCGTTATAAACTCGGCGGCATGAACATCGTGCTCGATATCTGTTCCGGCTCCGTCCACCTTGTCGATGAAGTTGCCTATGACATGATTGGCCTGTTCGAGACCGAAAGCCGCGAGGCGATTACCGCCGCTATGCTGGAAAAATACGGCGACCGTGAGGACGTGACCGAAGCCGACATCAACGAGTGCTACGAGCAGATTGAAGAGCTGCGCGACGCCGGTAAGCTCTTCACCCCCGATACGTTCGAGCCGATGGCAGGTGCGCTGAAAGCGAAAAGCGCCAACGTCGTCAAGGCGCTGTGCCTGCACGTGGCGCACACCTGCAATTTAAACTGCTCCTACTGCTTTGCAAGCCAGGGCAAGTACCACGGCGACCGCGCTCTCATGTCCTTTGAGGTCGGCAAGCAGGCGCTTGATTTCCTGCTCGAACATTCCGGCACGCGCCACAATTTGGAAGTCGACTTCTTCGGCGGCGAACCGCTGATGAATTTCGACGTCGTAAAGCAGCTTGTCGCGTATGCCCGTTCCCGCGAAAAGGAATGCGGTAAGCACTTCCGCTTCACGTTGACGACAAACGGCGTTTTGATCGACGACGACGTCATCGATTTTGCAAACCGCGAGATGAGCAATGTCGTTTTAAGCCTCGACGGCCGCAAGGAAGTGCACGACCGCTACCGCGTAGACTACGCCGGCAACGGCAGTTGGGATCGCATCGTTCCGAAATTCCAGAAGCTCGTCAAGGCGCGCGGAAACAAGGCGTATTACATGCGCGGCACATTCACGCACGCAAACCCGGATTTTCTCAAAGACATTCAGCAGATGCTCGACCTCGGCTTTACGGAACTGAGCATGGAACCGGTCGTCTGCGCACCGGGAGACCCCTCCGCGCTGACCGACAAAGACCGCGTCATCGTCATGGAGCAGTACGAAAAGCTTGCTGAGCTCATGCTGGAGCGCCGCCGCGCCGGCAAACCGTTCACGTTCTACCACTACATGATTGATCTCACTGGCGGCCCGTGCATTTACAAGCGCATTTCGGGCTGCGGCTCCGGCACAGAGTACATGGCCGTCACCCCGTGGGGCGACCTCTACCCCTGCCACCAGTTCGTCGGCGACGAAAAATTCCGCCTCGGCGATGTCTGGACAGGCGTGACGAACACGGAAATTCAGGCGGATTTCGCCTCCTGCAACGTGTACGCTCACCCCGAGTGCCGCGATTGCTGGGCAAGACTGTACTGCTCCGGCGGCTGCGCCGCAAACGCCTACCACGCCACCGGCTCCGTCCGCGGCGTTTACAAAGAGGGCTGCGAGCTCTTTAAAAAACGCATGGAATGCGCCATCATGCTCGAAGCCTCCAAGGCATTGGATAACAACGCATGATAACCGCGCCAATCTGCGAATTTGTGCGCCGCTACCGATATAGCGGCGCTTTGCGCATGCACATGCCGGGTCACAAGGGTACCGCGCTGCTCGGCCCCGAGCCGCTCGACCTCACCGAGATTGAGGGCGCAGACGTGCTCTACCACGCCGAGGGCATCATCCGCGAAAGCGAAGCGAACGCCGCCGCGTTATTCGGCACCAAAAAGACGGTCTATTCCGCCGAGGGCTCGTCCCTGTGCATCCGCGCCATGCTGTATCTTGCGCTGCTGCATGCCCGCGCAAATCAAAAAAAGCCCGTCATTGCGGCAGGCCGTAACGCACACAAGGTCTTCATGACGGCCGCAGCGCTGCTCGACCTTGACATTCGCTGGATCTACGGCACGGAAAGCGTCATTTCCTGCGCCATCACCCCCGCGCAGCTCGAAGACGTGATCGTATCGGAAAACCCTGCCGCCGTGTACATCACAAGCCCGGATTATCTCGGTAACATCGCGGACATCAAGTCCCTGTCCACCGTCTGCAAAAAGCACGGCGTATTATTGCTCGTCGATAACGCCCACGGCGCGTACCTGCATTTTCTGCCCGAGCCCATGCACCCCATGCAGCTCGGCGCAGACATCTGCTGTGATTCCGCACACAAAACACTGCCGGTCTTAACGGGCGGCGCGTATCTGCACATCGCGCACGGCACACCGGACATGTTCGCGCAGCGTGCGGAAAGCGCCATGGCGCTCTTTGCGTCCACGAGCCCGTCCTACCTCATTTTGCAGTCGCTCGACGCAATGAATCCGCTTTTAGCAACATCTTTTCCCGCACAGCTCAAAGCCTGTGCGGAGCGTCTTGACACGCTGAAAGCAAAGCTCCGTGCGCACGGCTATGCTCTTTGCGGCGAGGAGCGCACAAAGCTCTGCCTACTGCCGAAGTCCTTCGGCTACACGGGCACAGCTCTGGCGGAAATTTTGACGCACAGCAATATTTACTGCGAGTTTTCCGACGCAGACCACCTTGTGATGATGTTCACGCCGGAGACAACACCCGCAGATTTTGCCCGTCTCGAGCGCGCGCTGCTCGCCGTTCTGCCCGCTCCGGCGATCCTTTCAAAGCCGCCTGTGCCGCCGCATGCCGAGCGTGTACTTTCTCCGCGCGAGGCGCTCTTCTCGCCGAGTGAAACGCTGCCGCTTTCCGAGTGCGAAAACCGCATTTTGGCAGACGCCAACGTGAGCTGCCCACCCGCGGTGCCGCTTGCTGTATGCGGTGAGCGCCTGACCCCTGAGGTCATCTCCGCGATGGAATACTACGGCACCGAGCACTGCACGGTCGTTGTGGAATAATCACTATTTTAAAATATAAAAGTCTCCGTTTTCCTCTTTGATTCAGAGAAAGACGGAGACTTTTTGCTTCTATTTTATCTTGTTTGAATTTCTAAAGACAGTCGCAGACCGCCTTTCAGGGAACCCATGCAACTGTGTTCCCTACGCTTGAAGCGTCCACCGGATGTTTCAAGCTGCCTTCCTCGTTTTGGGTTAAGCAAAAGGTGTTTCGTCGTTTGCGAACGACGACTTAGGGTGTTGCCCCAAGACCCCACCAACTTTCTCGAAGAAAGCTGGACAAAGACTTTATTCGTCGCTCCGCTATCGTTGTCGTAAACTCGTCAAATCTTAATTTTCAGCCATTTGCCCTGCTTCATTCTGAAATACCCAAGGCAGAATCGCATAAATTGGTCACCGAACAGCCCAAGCCACACGCCAAGCAGTCCCAGTCCCAGCGGGTAGCACAGCAGCCAGCTTAAGCCCGGTCGGATAATGGCGACGCTGATCATAGACGCAAACGCGGTATACTTCGTATCGCCCGCGCCTCTCAGGCAACCGAAGAAAATAACCTGCGTGATCTGGAGATAAATGATAACGCACAGCATGTGCATAATCATCACACCCATATCGAGAATTTCCTGCTCATTCGAAAACAGGCCATAGAGATTCCTGCCGAAGAACAGGAAAACCATCGACATCACAAACGCGCAGAAAAGTCCGATTCGCTGACACATGGAGGCGTACAGCTTTGCAAGGTCGCGCCGTTCTTCGCCGAGACTCCTGCCGATCAGCGCCACAGACGCCACCGAAAGCCCATCACCGAGTGAGAACGTCAAATTCATCATATTCATGCCAATCTGGTGCGCAGCATACGCAGTGGTGCCGAGGTTCGCAACGGTGATGGCGAACAGCAAAAAGCCGATACGTAGGAAAACCTGCTCCACAAACGCGCTGGAACCGACGTTAAGCAGTGAGCGCACGTCAAACTTCGAGGTAAAAAAGCCTTTCACGCCGCGGATATACACAAACGAGGACTTCGCGAACATGGAATGCAAGCTCATCGCGCAGCCGAGCACAGAGCCGATGACGGTCGCAAGCGCCGCGCCGCGCGTGCCGAGCGCCGGAAACCCGAAGTTGCCGCCGATCAATAGATAGTTGAACACCACGTTCACAAGGTTAGAGACCATGTTCGTGCGCAGCGCGATCTTTGTGTTGCCCGCGCCGCGTTGTGCCGCGTTCACGATCATCATCACGGTCGTAAACCCGATGCCGCCCATGATGATTTGGAAATACTCCACCGCCGCTTCATGCGTATCGTCCGCCGAGCCCGCAAAGCGGATAATGGGGTCTGCAAACGCCGTAAACGTAACGCTGATGATCGCCGTCAAAATCACGGCGACCAGAATGCACGTTTTCAAAATGCGCACCGCGCTTTCGCGGTTCTGCTCGCCCCTACGCCGTGCAACCAGCGCCGAGATGGCCGTGCTCATCGACATAAACAGCGCCAAACCGATGAACTTCGGCTGCTGCGTCAGGCCCACCGCTGCAATGGCGTAAGAGCCCAGCGTGCTCACCATGATGGTATCGATAAAGCCGACGAGCGCCACCAAAAACGATTCCACCATCGAAGGCCACGCCATGTTGATGGTCGTTTTGAAAAGCGAGTTCGTAGACGGCAGCTCGCCCGTCACAGGCTCGCCGTGCAAAACATGCTGTGCGTTAAAGAGTTCCAGAAGTATTCACCCATTCCCAAAATAGTTGCTTTTGAAACATTATAGCATTAAAAAAGAAGCCGGTCAAGACGCGTACCGTTTATTTGTACGCAGTTCGACCGGCTTTTCAACTGTTATTTGTTTATTTTGTGGCAAGAAGCACTGCCGTGTTGGATTTCGCCCAGCACACGCGTACCTCTGCAAAGCCCGCTTTGAAAAGCAGCGCCGCTTCGCCCGCCACATACTGCGGCGTAAAGCAATAGTAATGCTCGTCTGCCGGCAAATGCTGCTCCTTGCGCTTCTGCTCAAACTCGGAACGGCAGAAGTCCTCATACATCTGCGTCGGCGCGAATTTGTCGCTCAACAGAAAGAACCCGCCCTTTTTAATGCTGCGGCACACGCGGTGAAACAGCTCCAAATTCTCTTCGCGGCTGTAATAATGCAGCGCCATCATGGAAACCGCACCGTCATAGCTTTCCGGCTCCAACTCATATTTAAAGAAATCACCACAAATCGTACGGATGCGCTCCTTGTGCTCCGGCAGATTTTTCGGAATTTCCGAGAGCATCTTATCCGCGCAGTCAATGCCGTCCACATAAATCGTCGGGTTCTGCTCTAAAATTGCCGTAAGGCCCGTGCCCGTGCCGATGCCGATGTCCAGAATGTGCAGGTGCTCCTTCTTCGGGAAAAACTCCGCCGTGCGGCGAATGTAGCCGTCTTCATCCTCTGCGCTGCGTTTCAAGCGCTCGTCATAAGACTCCACCGCGCCGTTAAAATAACTGTCGATCCTTTCCAGTGGCATATGCACACCAATCCTTTCCTGCCGACGCAATACTCTAAACGATAGTTTTGCGTCAGGCGCATAAGCTATGCAAAACTTTTGCGATATTTTTCATTTACCCATTATTACTATTTTACTGGAAATTCGCTCACCTTGCAACTTGGAAAAACGACAATTCTGCGCGGGCTTCGGCAAAAGATATTGGACTAATCCATGAATATCCCGCTGAATACCGCGGTTTACGCGAAGATCATGCGGCCAAAGTCCTGCGGACGATGGAAATCCGGCGTTTCGCTCGTCGTCTCATTCCACATCATATAGTGCGGCTGCACGGTGAGGTCGCCGCATTTAAAGCAGTTTGCGCGGATCACACGCCCGCTTTTAAAGTCGTAATCGGGGTAAAATACATGCAGAAATTTGAGCGGAATTTCATAAAAGATTTCCCACCCGTCCGCCGTTTTGTTCGTGCGGATGTTAAAAAGCTTCTTGTGGTCTTCCGGGATCAAACGGATGCTGTCTGCTCTGCCGTGGCCGAAGCCAAGGAAAATCGCGCCGTTCAAGTTCAGCTCAATGTTAAAATACCGCCCGTCCTCCGGCACCGGGGAGAAGAAAAACTCCATGCAGCTGTCCGTGCAGATGCTGCCGAGCTTATCGGTCAGCTCCGCGCGGATGTTCTTTTCGTGCGCCACTTGGTGCACGTAGATTTTCTCGTCGTCGTGGCAAATCTGCTGCTCCATGCGCACGCCCGCGTCCGGCAGCCAACAAACATTATCCACCTGCAGTTCCGGCACCTTTGTCCAGTCCGGCGCACCCACCGTTTTCTCAATGACATACTCTTTCATATTCATACAGCTCCTAACCGTTTTCCGCCCATCGCGGTTTTTCATAGCTTCATCATACCAGATTTTGCCGTAAAATACAACAATTCCATAAAAAACAGGCGCTCCCGAAAAACCGGAAGCGCCTGCGAAAAAGCTATTCTAATTTAAACAAAGCGATCAAAACAACAGTGTGCTAAGCCGTCAGACGGTCTTTGTACAATGGTATCTTATACTTCGTGCGGGTACTTTCTCATGTAGGAAAGCAGCTCGTCAACGGTGGTGAAGGCCATGCCGGTGACGGTGTCGGCAGCACCATAGTAGATGGTGATGCGGCCGGTGTCGGCATCGGTCAGGGTAGCGCACGGGAACGTAACGTTCGGCACGTCACCGGTGAGCTCATAGCTCTCTTCCGGACCGAAGACATAGAAGTTGCCTCTTTCCTTCACGATCCACGGCTTCTCGTGGTCAAGAAGCGCTACGCCGAAGCGATAAACGAAGCCGTTGCAGGAGTTCAGAACGCCGTGATAAATCATCAGCCAGCCTTCATCGGTCTCGATCGGAATCGGGCCGGGGCCGACCTTCTTGGACTGCCAGCCGGAGTGACTGCTCGTGCCGAAGACATAGCGGTGCTTGCCCCAATACGTCATGTCCGGGCTCTCGCTGTAGAAGATGTCGCCGAACGGGGTGTGACCGGTGTCGGACGGACGGCTCAGCATTGCGAAGTTGCCGTTGATCTTCTTCGGGAACATAACGCCGTTGCGGTTATACGGCAGGTAAGCGTTCTCCATCTGATAGAAGGTCTTAAAGTCATAGGTATAGCCTACGCCGATCGTCGGGCCGTGGAAACCGTTGCACCAGGTGATGTAGTAACGGTCCTCAATCCAGCAAACGCGCGGGTCATAGCGATATTCCTTGCGGGTTACGCACGGGTCGCAGCCGGGAGCCGGCTGGAACTCGATCGGCTCGTGGTTGATCTTCCAGTTGATGCCGTCATCGGAGAAGCCTGCGAAGATGTCCATCTCAACAGAGCGGTTGTCGCAGCGGAAAACGCCAGCGAACTTGCCCTCAAACGGGACAACTGCGGAGTTGAAGATGCTGTTGGAAGTGGGGATGAGATCACGCGGAATGATCGGGTTGTGGTCATAACGCCAAACCGGCTTATCGTAGCCCTGCGGCTTATCCTGCCACGGGATGTTCGGGAGTGCATTGCCGATAATTTTAGCCATTGTAGTTTCCTCCATTTTATATTTTTTCAAAAGACATTCGAAAGCGAACACATACAGTCCTTTACAATGTGTAACCGCTTCCACATCACATTAACTATAATACAAACCAAGAGAAAAGTAAAGCTATTTTTTCCGAAAAAGCTGTTTCTATCACAATTCCACCAAATTTCATCGCCGCCTTCAGCAAAATGCCGAAGTCCGCGCCGTACACAGCATCACAAACCGCCAACTTTATGCAACAAATGCCTATTGCGCAAAAGCCGCATAAACGATATACTGTTGTTATAAACGGATATTTCTCTGCCCGAATTTTTATGTTTTCCCGAAAGGAACGATTTTATGGCGATTTTATTTGATGCCGAAAAGAAAATTTTCAAGCTGGATACCGCTTCCTCCAGTTACGTTTTTGCCGTGCATGACAGCGGCCGCCTGCTGCACCTCTACTACGGCGCATACCTGCCGGACTGCGACATGCGCTATTTATTGGACCGCGGCTACTTCGGCTCCTTCACGCCCGACGCCGCAGGCTACGTCGGCACGGAGTTTTCCCCGGATACACAGCCGAGCGAATATTCCTGCAACGGCACCGGCGATTTCCGCATCTCCGCACTCCAAATCCGCAACGCGGACGGCAATATCGCGACCGACATCCGCTACGTTTCGCACCGCATTTTAAGCGAAAAGCCTGCGCTGCCCGGCATGCCGTCTCTGCGCGACGAAAACGGTGACAGCGAAACGCTCGAGGTCACCGCGCTCGACCAAACGACGAACGCCGAAGTGAAGCTCTACTACACCGTTTACAAAGATCTGCCCGTCATGACGCGTCACGCCGTCGTGACGAACACGTCCGACCGCGCCATGGAGCTTGAGCGTGTGTTCAGCGCCTGCTTCGACTTCAACACGATGGATTACGACATGGTGCACCTTTACGGCAAGTGGGCAAAGGAGCGCACCGTTACAGAGCGCCCGCTCTGCCACGGCATTCAATCCATCCAGAGCAAGCGCGGCTCTTCCTCACACAACCACAACCCGTTCGTCGCACTGAAAGCCCACGGCGCCACCGAAGAAAACGGCGAAGTCTACGGCGTCAACCTCATTTACAGCGGCAACTTCTCCATTGAAGCCGAAGTGGATTGTTTGAACGCCACGCGCCTTCTCGCGGGCATCAACCCCACCGATTTCACCTGGCGCCTGGAGCCAAACGAATCCTTCACCGCGCCGGAAGCCGTCATGGTCTACACCGATAAGGGTCTCGGCGAGATGAGCCGCATTTTCCACCGCACCTACATGAAGCACCTCATCAAAAGTCCGTGGCGCGATGTGGAACGCCCCGTGCTCATCAACAGCTGGGAGGCCGCATATTTCGATTTTGACGATGATAAGCTTGTCGCGTTCGCACACGAAGCCGCCAAAATGGGCGTCGATATGCTTGTCATGGACGACGGTTGGTTCGGCCACCGCGAAAGCGACGATTCCTCCCTCGGCGACTGGTACGTCAACGAAAAGAAGCTCAAAGGCGGTCTCAGCTCCCTCATCGAGCGCGTCAACGCAGAGGGCTTAAAGTTCGGCATCTGGTATGAGCCGGAGATGATTTCCCCGGACAGCGACCTCTACCGCGCCCACCCGGATTGGTGCCTGCACGTGCCGAATCGTGAAAACTCCCCCGCACGCTTGCAGTACGTCCTCGATATGACGAGAAAAGACGTGCGCGATAACATCTTCGCGCAGATGTATAAAGTCCTCAGTGAAAATAAGATTGATTACGTCAAATGGGACTTCAACCGCAATCTGACCGAGGTCGGCTCTGCGCTGCTCCCGCCGGAGCGCCAGAAGGAGGTCATGCACCGCTTCGTGCTCGGTACATACGACCTCATGGATCGTTTTGTCAAAGCGTTTCCGAATATCCTCTTTGAAAACTGCTCCGGCGGCGGCGGACGTTTCGATGCCGGCATGCTGTATTATTCCCCGCAGATCTGGTGCAGCGACAACACCGACGCCATCGAGCGCCTCACCATTCAGTTCGGCACGTCCATGTGCTACCCTATCTCCTCGTTTGGCGCACACGTTGCAGCCCGCCCGCGCACCTCGCTTAAAACCCGCGGCAACGTCGCCATGTGCGGCACATTCGGCTACGAGTTAGACCCCAGAAAGCTCACCGATGACGAAAAAGCCGAAGTAAAGCAGCAGATCGCCGACTACCGCAAATATCACCGCCTTGTCCGCGAGGGCGATTTCTACCGCCTCGTTTCCCCGACCGAGAACGACTTCTACTGCGCGTGGGAGTTCGTTTCGCCGGATAAACAGGAAGCCATGATGACTGCCGTCGTCATGCGTCAGCCCGAGACCCGTTACTGCGTGCAGCGCCTGCGCGGCCTCGACCCCAAAACGTACTATCAGGACGAGGAGACCGGCACCGTCTATTCCGGCGCCATGTTGATGAACGCAGGCCTTAATTTGACAAGAGACGTCTATGAAGACGGCACCAGCGTCACAAAGCACTTTAAAGCTGTAAAACAAAGCCGCCGAAATCCATAATACCGCAACGTCAAAAGTCTTTGATTAAACTTTCTTCAGAAAGTTTATGGGGGCTCGGGGCAGCGCCCCAAGTCGCGCTCCGCAGAGCGCGAAACACTTTTTGCCTCCACAAAACCAGAACCGCAGGAAACCCGGTTGCATGGATTCCCTGCATGATTTGCCCCGCAAATCATTAGAATTAAATAAACAAAGCAGAACCCCGTAAACACACAACGTGCCTACGGGGTTCCTGCTATATAAATCATGAAAAAATCGACTTATTTTTCATCCGCATGCGTGCTGTTCATCAGGCGGATAAGTGCCTTCTGTGCGCGTTCCTCGCATACTGCAATAATCTCATCGCCCGCTTGCAGCACCGTGTCGCCGCCCGGGATGATGAGCTTGTTATTTCGCACAATGGAAATCAGCAGCGCCCCCTTCGGGAACACCACCTCACGCACCGACTTGCCGTGCAAAGCCGAATTCTCTTCAAGCGTCACGGAGCAAATCTGACCGCGGCCCTTGTTCAGCGATGCCACAAGATGAAACTCCATCAAGTTCGCTTCCTGCTCAATCATCTGCGCAATGATTTCCGTGCTGCTCACCGCATAATCCACGCCAAGCACACGCATTGTCTCCAAATTGCGCGGGTCGTTTGCGCGGGCAATCACTTTTTTCGCGCCGAAATACTGCTTTGCAAGCTGCGACGCAACGAGATTATTCGCATCGTCACCGGATATCGCAATAAAGCAGTCGGCGTCACGTACACCGGCGTTTTCCAGCATGTCAATGTTCGTTCCGTCGCCGCAGATGATCTCCACGTCCAGCGCGTTTGCAAGCTGTAAGCTGCGCGCGCGGTCGCTCTCGATGATACGCACCTCGTGGCGGCGGCCCTCCAAAATGCGGCGCGCAAGGCTTTCGCCCACCTTGCCGCCGCCCATAATGACAATGTTCATGGCACTTCCCCCTTAATCGATTGCGCGGCTGTACACAATCTCGTCGCCTGCCTCAAGCTTCAAGGGTGCAAGCCCCGCTAAAACGAACGCGCCGCTTTTGCGGATGATGCCGAACACCACTTCGCCCGGGTTGCCGCGCAGTTCGCCCACATTCTTGCCGATCTGATGCCGCTCCGCCGGCCGCACGTCAAAGTCGACCGTATGCAGACCGAACTCGATTTTCTTGTTCATTTTTTCTCCGCTCAGCATCCGCACAATGCGGTCGCCGGCGTGGTTTGTGGGGCAAATGGTATGCAATCCCATATGCTCAAAAATCAATTCACGCGCGGGGTCGGATACACGCGCCACCACGTTTTGGATATCGAAGTAATCGCGCGCAATCTGCGCCACCGTGATATTGAGGTTATCGTCCGCCGTTGTCACCGCCACCGCGTCGCAGCTTTCAATGCCCGCTTCGCGCAGGTTGCGAATATCCATCGGGAACCCGCGGAATGTCACGCCCTCGAAATCGTTTTCCAAAAGCTCCAAGTCGCTTTCAATGTTGCTTAAAACAGAAACGTCCCAACCCATTTCGTCCATGGTGCGGGCGATTTTTCGCCCAAGCAGGCCGCAGCCTATAACTAACACATTCATAGTTTACCTCAGCGTCGCTCCGGATCTTCCGTATCGCGAATGGTCTCTGCCGTCATGCCTTCCGAGGTGCTGCCGGAACTCGTATTCTCTCGGTTACCGCCGTTTACGATAATAGGATTATTCGCATTCGGCGTCGGCTCTGCGGTGGGAGCGGGTGTCGGCGATGCCTCGCTGCCATTTTGCGCGTCACCGCCGTCCCCGTTGTCATCGGTCGTGCCGTTTTCCGCGTTCGGGGTCGGCGAGGGCGTCGCGGTCGCAAGTGCGGTCTTCTCTTTCTCACTGATCGTCACAAATTCCGCGAACACATACGCATTCTGCCCAAAGTAAGAGATTTCCACCCACTCGGAGGTATCGTCCTGTGCCACAACCTCGAACGCCTCGCCGGCCTCTGCCGTGCCGAGAATTTCGGAATCCGTCGAAGCCTCGCTGCGCACATTCAATGAATCGTCGATGTCGTTGATGGTCGCCACCTTCACTTTTTCGACCGGCACGGGCGTTGCGGTAGGCTCCACGCTCGGGGAGGGGGAGGGCTCCGCCTTGGTGGTGCCATTGCCGCACGCCGCGGTGCCAAGGATTATCACAGCGCACAGTGCCGCCGTGACCGCCGTTTTCAAAATGTTTTTATAATGGATGCTTCGTTTCATAAAAGCTCACTTCGCCTTTCTTTTTTCGGCGCGCATTCAAAACGCCGCCGGAACAGAAGATGATTTGTTATTAGCTATTTTAACACAGTTCAAAGGAAAATCCAATACTTCGCCCGGTTTTTTCATTTCTTTTGCAAAAATCACCCGCATTTCTTGCCATTACCCCAAAAAAAGGCTATAATTACAGGGAATATTTTGCTTGGATATTGGAGTGTTCATCATGTTAAAACCCGAACAGATCGCGTCCGTCAAGGGCCGCGGCTTCCTCATCAATCGCGGTACAGAGTGCTTCTCCGGCCGTCTCGTCTGCGCCGGCGCGGTCTTCACCGCTGCCGACCTGCGCACCATCTCCGAGATTGCCGAAAAATTCGGCAGCGGCAAGGTGACGTTCACCTCCCGCCTGTCCGCCGAGATCGTCGGCATCCCCTTCGAGCAGATTGACGCCGCCTGCAATTACGCTGCCGAGCGCGGCCTCTACTTCGGCGGCACCGGCGCTAAAATACGCCCCATCACCGCATGTAAGGGCACCACGTGCGTCTACGGTAACTACGATACACAGGCGCTCGCCAAAGAGCTGCACGAAAAATACTACGTCGGCTGGGCAAATGTCAAACTGCCGCACAAGTTCAAAATCGGCATCGGTGGCTGCCCGAATAGCTGCATGAAGCCTTCCTTAAACGATTTCGGCATCGAGGGCCACCGCGTGCCGATCTTCGACGAAGGCACCTGCCGCGGCTGCAAGGTCTGCATGGTGGAAAAGTCATGTCCCTCCAAAGCTGCACACGTCGAAAACGGCAAATTACATATCGATGAAAAGTGCCTCGCCTGCGGCGTCTGCACCGGCAAATGTCCGTTTAAGGCTGTCCGCCACGAAAGCCCGGTCGTTTACCGCATTTATGTCGGCGGCACGTGGGGCAAGCAAACGCGCATGGGCACGCCGCTCAGCCGCTTCGTCACCCGCGCGGAGATCGAGCCTCTGCTCAAGAAGACCATGCTCTGGTTCAAGGAAAACGCCATGCCCAAAGAACGCCTCGGCAAAGCTATTGACCGTCTCGGCATCGAAAAATTCGAGCACGACGTCTTCTCCGATGATCTTCTGAACCGCCGTGAGGAGATCCTCGCAAAATAATTCCGAAAGGATACCCTATGAAACTCAAGTCCCTCGCAACGCTCGCGCTTTCCGCCGTGCTGCTCCTTTCCGGCTGCGCCGCCCCGGCGCAAAACGAAACCACCCCTGAAAGTTCCTCCGCCGCTCCCGAAACGACCGCCGTCTCCGAGCGCGTCATTACGGATTTCTACGGCACCAAAACGGAGCTCCCCGATGACCCGTGCGTCGTCTCCCTTTACGGCTCGTTTGCCGAGTGCTGGCTGCTCTCCGGCGGTAAACTCGCCGGTATTACCGAAGATGCCGTAGACGAGCACGGCATCGAAATCGATGACGACACCGCGCTCGTCGGCACCGTCATGGAGCCGAATCTTGAGAGCGTCGCGGCACTCTCCCCGGATTACGTGATTTTATCCGCCGACCTGCCCGCCCACGCGGAGCTCGATTCCGCCCTCACCGATATGCAGATTCCCCACGGCTGTTTCCACATGGATAACGTCATGGATTATGCAAAGATCATGCTGAATTTCTGCGCCGTCAACGACCCGGACGGTGAAAAATACGACGAAAACGTCACGCAGGTTTTAAAGCGCATTGAATCTATAAAGCAGGAGACAGCCGAAAAGCTCTCCGGACAGAAAGCTCCCACCGTCCTGCTTTTGCGCGCTTATTCCACCGGCGTCAAGGCCAAAGGCGAAGACACCGTTGCGGGCGCCATTTTAAAAGAGCTCGGTGCGCACAACATCGCAGACGATAGCGAAAGCCTGCTCGAAGACCTCAGCTTGGAATCCGTCATCGAAGCCGACCCGGACTACATCCTCGTCATGACGATGGGCAGCGAAGAAAACGCCAAGACCTACATGGCAGAGAACATCGAAAATAACCCCGCGTGGAGCGAACTCTCCGCCGTGAAAAACGGCCGCTACATCTATCTGCCGAAAGACCTTTTCCACTATAAGCCCTTAAACCGCTGGGACGAGAGCTACGCATACATTGCAAAGCTCCTTTTGAACGAAGATGCGTAAGAAAATTTTATTTCCCGCAGCGCTTTTGCTGCTCGTTTTCTCCTTTGTGCTGAGCCTCTGTGTCGGCTCGGCACAAATTTCTATTCGCGAAGCTGTCTCTGCCCTGCAAAACGGCAGTTTAACGCCCGACAGCCGCATCCTGTTCTACGTGCGCCTGCCGCGCGCCCTTGCCGCCGTGCTCTCGGGCGCAGCACTTGCGGTCTCCGGTGTGCTCTTGCAGAATGTCTTAAATAACGCCCTTGCCGCACCGAACATCATCGGTGTCAACGCCGGAGCGGGCTTTGCCGTGCTGTTTTTGCTCGCCGTCTTCCCCGCAGCCACCGCGTTTTTGCCGTTTGCAGCATTCCTTGGCGCTCTTTTCGCGTCGCTGCTCATTTATGCCGTCGCGGCTAAAAGCGGTGCTTCCCGCACAACGATCACCCTCGCGGGCGTGGCCTTAAGCAGTGTTTTCACCGCCGGCAGCAACGCCATAAAGACCTTTTTCCCGGATACCATCTATAATTCCAGCTCCTTTTTCATCGGCGGATTTTCCGGCATCGCGTACAAAAACCTCACCCCTGCGTGGATTGCCATCCTGCTTGGTCTGCTCCTTGCCGTGCTGTTTTCCGGCGAAATGGACGTTCTCTCCCTCGGCGATGAGACCGCGCAGTCGCTCGGCATGCGTGTGCAAGGAACACGCTTTCTCCTGCTCATGACGGCCAGCCTGCTTGCAGGCGGCGCAGTCAGCTTTTCGGGGCTTCTCGGCTTCGTGGGGCTCATCGTACCGCACATCCTGCGCCACTTCATCGGCGCGCGCCACCGTATCTTAGTGCCGCTTTCGGCCCTCTTCGGCGCGTCATTCGTCTTATTGTGCGATACCCTCAGCCGCACGCTGTTTTCCCCGTATGAGATTCCCGTCGGCATCGTACTGTCGCTGCTCGGCGGCCCGTTCTTCCTTTTCCTCATCGTGCGCAAAAAAGGAGGAAAACTCGAATGAGCCGAAACCTTTCCACCGCCTTAAAATTCGCTGACCTTTGCGTCACGTTAAATCACGCCGAAATTCTCCGCGGAGTCTCGGGCGAACTCCGCCGCGGCGAAGTCACCGGCATCCTCGGCCCAAACGGCTGCGGCAAAACGACGCTGCTCCGCGCGCTCTGCCGCCTTATTAAAGCGGATTCCGGCAGCATTACCCTGTGCGGCGGTACCGCGGAAACCGACATTGCTGCCCTTGCCCCCAAAGCTCTCGCGCGGCGCGTCTCGTTCCTGCCGCAGCAAAGGGCCGTGCCGGATATCACCGCCAAAACGCTTGTCTCCCATGGGCGCTATCCCTACCTCGGCTTTTCGCGCACGCTGTCCAATAAAGACCGCACCGTCGTTCAAAACGCGCTTAAAACTGCCGGTGTGTCGGCCTTCGCCGACCGCCGCCTGCCCATGCTTTCGGGCGGCGAGCGCCAGCGCGTGTTCCTCGCCATGCTTTTAGCGCAAAACACCGACGTCGTCCTGCTCGATGAGCCCACTACTTACCTTGATGCGCACCATAAATTCGAGCTCATGGCGCTCCTCTCTACGCTCAAAGCGCAAAACAAAACCGTCGGCATCGTCCTGCACGAGCTCCCCCTCGCGTTCAAGTTCTGTGACCGCCTGCTTCTCATGAAAAACGGCCAAATCATGCAAAGCGGCACGCCGGAGGAGCTATTAAAAACCGGCCTTATCGAGCACCTGTTCGGCGTTTCCCTCACCCCCGTTATGCTCGACAAAGAGGTGGAGTACATCGAACGTAAAATTCACAGTTGACATTTCGCACTTTTGCGTGTACAATAAGACCACAAGTTAAAGTACTTTTGTGACTGACGGAATACAAGATGGGGACATCGTGGAGCAAAAGTATGAAAATGAGCCGACCGTCTGGGCAGTGTTTTGAAAGCACTGCCCTGTTTTTATGTCAGCAGCTTCCAAAACAAGGAAATTTGCACGGCAAAACGCCGGAAAGGAATGGGAAACTATGAACGCTTGGAGAGATTTTAAAGGCGGTAAGTGGCAGGATCGCATCGATGTCCGCGACTTCATCCAGAAAAACTACACCCCCTACACGGGCGACGAAAGCTTTTTGCAGCCCCCGACCGCGCGCACCGAAAAAATGCTCGAAAAGTACGAGGCTCTCTGCCGCGCCGAGCAGCAAAACGGCGGCGTTTTGAACATCGATACCGAAACCGTCATCACCGCCACGTCTTTCGGCCCCGGCTACCTTGATAAGGAAAACGAGATTATCGTCGGCCTCCAGACCGATGAGCCGTTAAAGCGCGCTTGCAACCCGTTCGGCGGCATGCGCATGGTGCGCTCCGCCTGCGAAGCCTACGGCTACAAGGTCTCCGATAAAATTGAAGAGGAGTTCAAATACCACAAGACCCACAACGACGGCGTTTTCTCTGCCTATACGGATGACGTGCGCGCCGCACGCCACGCCGGCATCATCACCGGCCTGCCGGATGCCTACGGCCGCGGCCGCATCATCGGCGATTACCGCCGCGTTCCGCTCTACGGCGTAAACCGTTTGATTCTCCAAAAGCAGAAAGATAAAGCCGACCTCGGCAAAAATCCCCTCACGGCCGATACCATTCGCCTTTCCGAAGAAGTCACCGACCAGATCACCGCGCTCAAGGACATGGTGAAAATGGCCGCCATGTACGGTTACGACATCACCCGCCCGGCAGAAAACGCCCGCGAGGCTGTGCAGTGGCTCTATTTCGCATATCTCGCCGCCATTAAAGAGCAGAACGGTGCCGCCATGAGCCTCGGCCGCACCTCCACATTCCTTGACATTTATTTTGAACGTGACCTCAAAGAAGGCGTACTCGATGAATCCGGCGCACAGGAGATCATGGACGATTTCGTCTTAAAGCTCCGCATGGCGCGCCACCTGCGCACACCCGAATACAACGAGCTTTTCGGCGGCGACCCCATGTGGATCACCGAGTCCCTCGGCGGCACCGGCGAGGACGGCCGCACGCTCGTCACCAAAAACTCTTACCGCATGCTCCATACGCTCTATAACCTCCACCCGTCCCCGGAGCCGAACCTCACCGTGCTGTGGTCGAAGCACCTGCCGGAAAACTGGAAGCGCTTCGTCGCGAAGGTCTCCTGCGATACCGATGCCATCCAATACGAGAGCGACACCGTTATGCGCCCCGCATTCGGTGATGATTACGCCATTGCCTGCTGCGTCTCCGCCATGCGCGTCGGCAAAGATATGCAGTTCTTCGGTGCGCGCGCAAACCTTGCAAAGCTCGTCCTGCTCGCCATCAACGGCGGCATGGACGAAGTGAAAAAGACCCGCGTCGCGCCTGAAATGCCTGTCTGGCCGGATGAATACGTCGATTTCGACGGCCTCCTCAACCGCCTCGATTTCTACCGCGATTGGCTCGCAAAAACTTACGTCGATGCCATGAACACCATCCACTACATGCACGACAAATACGCCTATGAAAAGAGCCAGATGGCGCTGCACGATACGAACGTCCGCCGCTTGATGGCGTTCGGCATCGCCGGCATGAGCTGCATGGCAGACTCCCTTTCCGCCATTAAATATGCCAAGGTGCGCTGCATCCGCGACCCCGAGACCGGCCTCGTCACCGACTTCGAGACCGAGGGTGAGTTCCCGTGCTTTGGCAATGACGACCCGCGTGTCGATTCCATCGCCTGCGAGCAGGTGCGCCGCTTCTACGATGCCCTGCGCGAATACCCGCTCTACCGCGGCGCACAGCACACGTTATCCATTTTGACCATCACCTCCAACGTCATGTACGGCAAAAAGACCGGCAACACGCCGGATGGCCGCAAACTCGGCGAGCCGCTCGCCCCGGGCGCAAACCCCATGAGCGGCCGTGATAAATCCGGTGCGCTCGCAGAGCTCAACTCCGTCGCAAAGCTTTCTTATGATTATTGCCGCGACGGCATCTCGAACACGTTCTCCATCATTCCGGAAGCCCTCGGCAAAACGGAGGAAGACCGCATCACAAACCTCGTCCAGCTCCTTTCGGGCTACTTCATTCAGGGTGCGCATCACCTCAACGTCAACGTCATGAATCGCGAAACGCTCATCGATGCCTACCATAACCCGGAAAAATACCCCAACCTCACCATCCGCGTTTCCGGCTACGCGGTCAACTTCCACCGTCTCTCCAAAGAGCAGCAGCGCGAAGTCATCTCCCGCACATTCCATGAGGCAATCTAATGGAAGGCCGCGTCAGCTCCTTACAGTCCATGGGCGCGGTAGACGGCCCCGGCCTGCGCTACGTCGTCTTTCTGCAAGGCTGCCCGCTGCGCTGTGCCTACTGCCATAACCCCGAAACGTGGGACTTAACCGGCGGCACGCCCTACACAGCAGAGGATCTCTGCAAAACAATCCTCCGTTACCGCCCCTATTTCGGCGAAAATGGCGGTGTCACCGTCTCGGGCGGCGAACCGCTTTTGCAGCCTGAGTTCGTCGCGGAATTATTCCGGCGCCTGCATGAACACAACATCCACACCGCGCTCGATACCGCCGGCGCCGGCGACCTTTCCCGTGCCAAGCAGGTTCTCAAGCACACAGACCTTGTCCTTTGCGACATCAAGTTCCCCACGGAAGCGCAGTACAAAGCCCACTGTGGCGGCTCCTTACAGCACACGGTCGATTTCATGCGCCTTACGGAATCGATGCATATTCCACTCTGGGTGCGCCACGTCGTCGCGCCCGGTCTTTCCGATACGGTTGAGAGCCTCCGCGCCGTCAAAGCTCTCGCGGAGTCGTTCTCCAATTTGGAGAAAATCGAGTGGCTGCCGTTTAAAAACATCTGCGCTGCCAAATACAAGGCGCTTCATATCCCGTTCCCCATGGGCGACAAACCCTCGTTCTCACAAAGCCACGTCGAAGCGCTCCTTTCAAAGCTATAATTTCATCCAAAAAGGCTGTCCCGCACTTTGCCGGGCAGCCTTTTCGTTTTCATCTCTATTTCCGTTTTGGTTTAGATTTATACAATTTTTTGAAAAATTCACAATTTTAATCGTCACAGCCACGCGTTTTTATGCTATAATAAAAGTGATTTTCGTTCAACCACCCCACAACACATAAGAAAGGTCGTGAGGCATCGATTGAAGCTAAGACAAATCCTCTCTGAAAAATGGAAGGAAGCGCTTCAGGCTGTCCTTCCCATCATCACCATCGTGCTGGCGCTCTCGTTCACCATTGCGCCGCTCTCGCCAAGCGTTCTGCTGTGCTTTTTAATGGGCGCAGTGCTCATTTTGGTCGGCATGATGTTCTTCACCACCGGTGCAGAGACCGCCATGACCCCCATGGGCGAGCGCATCGGTACCGCCATGACAAAAACGAAAAAGCTCGGTGTCGTTATCACGCTTTCGTTTTTGCTCGGCTTTATCATCACGGTCTCGGAGCCGGACTTACAGGTTCTCGCATCGCAGGTGCCGTCCGTGCCGAATTTAATTCTCATTCTATCCGTCGCATGCGGTGTCGGCGTGTTTCTCGTCGTGTCGCTTCTGCGCATGCTGTTTTCTATCGCGCTGCCGCCGCTGCTTGTCGGATGCTACGCCGTCGTGTTTCTTCTGGCGTTCTTTGTCCCGCCGGAATTTCTCGCCGTCGCGTTCGATTCCGGCGGCGTGACGACCGGCCCCATGACCGTGCCGTTTATCATGGCGCTCGGCGTCGGCATCTCGGCCATCCGCAGCGACCGCCATGCGGCAGACGACAGCTTCGGCCTCGTTGCGCTCTCGTCCATCGGCCCCATTTTGGCCGTCATGATCCTCGGCATCATCTACAATCCGAATGAAAGCACCTACACGCCGCCCATCCTGCCCGAAATGCAGGATTCCTCAGAGCTTTTCGAGCTGTTCCGCACCGGTATCCCGACCTACCTCATCGAGATTGCCGTCTCTCTCCTGCCGCTCATTCTCTTTTTCCTCGCGGCGCAGTTTCTTGTTCTGCGGCTTTCTAAGCGCAAATTATTCCAGATTGGCATGGGCCTCGTTTATACATACATCGGCCTTGTGCTGTTTCTTACCGGTGCAAATGTCGGCTTCATGCCCGCCGGTCATTACCTCGGGCAGCAGTTAGCTTCCTATAAATATTCCGCTGTCGTCATTCCCGTCGCTATGATCATGGGCTATTTCATTGTTCGCGCAGAGCCCGCCGTGTACGTTCTTAATCGTCAGGTCGAGGAGATCACAGACGGCGCCATCTCCGCCAAGGCCATGGGCATCGGGCTTTCCGTCGGCGTGTCCATCTCGCTCGGGCTCGCCATGATCCGTGTCCTCACCGGCATTTCGATTTTGTGGTTCCTCATCCCGGGCTACGCGCTCGCGCTCATCATCTCGTTTTTTGTCCCGAAGATCTACACCGCCATCGCGTTTGACTCCGGCGGCGTCGCTTCCGGCCCCATGACCGCGGCGTTTCTGCTTCCCCTCGCACAGGGCGCGTGCACGGCCGTCGGCGGCAATATGGTCACAGATGCCTTCGGTGTCGTTGCCATGGTCGCCATGACGCCGCTCATCACCATTCAGATCATGGGCCTCGCGGCAAAGCTCATGCAGCGCCGTAAAACGGAGACCGCCGCACCCGCCGCATTCGCCGATATGGACGAAAATGCGATCATCGAACTGTAAAGGAGGGCGTTTATGGGCGACAATTTATATTGGATGATTACCATTACGGACCGCAACCAAAGCCAGAAATTTCTGTCATTTTATAAAACCTATGGGATCGAGGTCGTGCTCAGCACGCTCGGCAAAGGCACCGCCGCGTCCGAAATTCTAAACGATTTCGGACTTGAAGCCACGCAAAAAGCCGTGCTGCTTTCCGTTGTCACCGGCAAGGTCTGGGGTGCCGTGCAAAAGGGGCTGCAGACCATCATGCTCATCGATATTCCCGGCACCGGCATCGCGTTCACCATGCCGCTCAGCAGCATCGGCGGCAAACGTCAGCTGGAGTTTTTAACGAACGGTCAGCCGTTTCAGAAAGGAGAGGAAAGCGTCTTGAAAGATACCAAATACGAGCTTCTGGTCGTCATCGCAAACCAGGGCTATACCGAGCAGATTATGGCCGCAGCGCGCCGCGAAAACGCAGGCGGCGGCACCGTTATCCACGCGAAGGGCACCGGCATGGAGGGCGCGGAAAAGTTTCTCGGCGTTTCCCTCGCCAGTGAAAAAGAGCTTGTGCTCATCGTCGTAAAGCACGCGGATAAAAACAACGTCATGACTGCCATTATGCAGGAAGCCGGGCTTGAGACCAAAGCGAAAGCCATCGTCTTTTCCCTGCCCGTCACCGGCACTGCCGGCCTTAGATTACAGGACTTAAACGAAGAAAACACATAAAACAACGACCGCAACAAAATACCCGTACATAACAAAATCACCCTCGCCGGAGGAAAACCGCGAAGGTGATTTTTGTCATTCTATTTATTATGTTGGCAAAGAGAATATCGGATTGATCAAATCAGCCCTTAACAGCGCCGATCGTGATGCCCTTAACGAAGTACTTCTGGAAGAACGGATAAACGATGAGCACCGGCAGAACACCGACAACGGCGATTGCCATCTTGATGCCCGTGCTCGGCATGTTCGCCGTAATCTCAGCTGCAGCCGCAGCATCCATACCGCTCTTCAGCGCCTGCACGTCTCGTAGCATGTCATTCAAAAGAACTTGTATACTGTAAAGGCTCTTGTTCTGCTGGAGATAGTAGAGACCGTTTTTCCAATCGTTCCAGTAGGAAAGACCGATAAGCAGTGTCATCGTTGCAACCATCGGAACGCTCATCGGCAGAACGATCGTCAGCAGGATTCTGAACTCGCCCGCACCGTCAATGCGCGCCGCTTCAATAACAGCTTCCGGGATGTTCGTGGAGAAGTACGTGCGCATCATGATCACGTAGAACGCGTTGACCACGAGGGACGGAATGATGAGCGCCCAAATCGTGTTGCTCACCTTGATGTAACGGGTGTACATGATGTACGTCGGCACAAGACCGCCGGAGAACAGCATCGTGAAGAACACGTAGAACGCAAGACCGTTGCGGCCCGGCAGGTCGCGGCGGGAAAGCGGGTAAGCCATGAGGATTGTCATGGAAAGACCACACACCGTACCCACAACTGTGGAGAGGATTGTGATGCCGTACGCGGAGATAATCTTGTTGCTGCTCTTAAACATGTACTGGTAAGCATTCAGACTGAGTGCCTTCGGGAACAGCGTGTAGCCGTTGCGGATCAATTCCTGCTCGTCCGTAATAGAGGACACGATGAGCAGAAGGAACGGGAAGATGCAGCACAGGGAAAGGATGATCATCACAATGTGTGCGCCGATCTGAAACCCTTTGTTTTTTTCGACCATGGTGTTTCTCTCTCCCTTCCTTAGAACAGTGCGTTCTCTTCGCCGCCGATTTTCTTAACGGCAAGGTTCGCGCACAGGACCAGTATAAAGCCGACAACGCTCTGGTAAACGCCTGCTGCGGAAGATCTGCCGTAATCGTTCAGCGTGATGAGTGCGCGGTAAACGTACGTATCAATCGTGCTCGTAATGTCGAGCAGCGGGCCGGAATCCATCGGCACCTGATAGAACAGACCGAAATCGGAATAGAAAATCTTGCCGATAGACATCAGTGTCAGCGTGATGATGGTGGGCAGAAGGCTCGGCAGCGTAACGTGAAGGATCTGCTGCCAGCGGTTTGCGCCGTCGATGACCGCCGCCTCATAGTAGCCGTGGTCAATGCCGACGAGCGTTGCATAATAGAGAATGCAGTCGTAGCCGAACACCTTCCAGATATGTACGATGACCAAAATGAACGGCCAGTACTTCGGCTCTGTATACCAGGAAATCGGATTAACGCCAAGTGCCTTAAAGATCGTGTTGTTGATAAAGCCGGATTCAGAACTCAGCATTGCGAACACCAGATAGCTGACCACAACGATGGAGATCAGATACGGCATCAGGATGATGGTCTGGTACACCTGCTTGAACAGCTTGCTCGTAATCTCGTTTAAGAGAATCGCGATTGTAATGGCAATCACGGTGCCCAGCACGATAAAGCACAGGTTATAAAGCAGTGTGTTGCGCGTAATGTTGAAAGCGTCCTTCGTTTTAAAAAGGTAGGTGAAGTTGCTGAAACCCACCCAGTCACTTGCAAGGATGCCCTTACGCCAGTTGACCTTCTTGAAGGCGATGATCAGACCGCTCATCGGGATATACTTATCCATGAGCAGATACAGGGCGCCCGGAAGGAACATCAGATACAGCGGGATGCAGCGGTAAAAGCGCAGCCACTTATTCGGTTTTGCCGAGCGCACTTTCATTTCTTTTTCCAGTGCGGCAGATTTATTCGGCATAATTAGAAACCCCTTTCAATCTGTTTTCGTCCTGCTCCGTTGAAATTTTCCAAAAGAACATGGGCATGTACAGAAGGGTCATCTCTCTGTACACGCCCATGCCCTTTTCCCTTTCGGGAAAAAGACACGGATTTTCACAAGGAAGCTGAAACGAATCTCGCTCCAGCTTCTTTAAGTCTAATTGTGAAGTAAATTACTTCTGCTCAGCCAGCCAAGCGTCGAGCTGTGCCTGCTTCTCTTCGATGATCGTATCGATGCCGGCATCCTTCAGCTCAGAGTTGAACTGCGGGAGAGTCGTCTCCGGGTCAAGAGCGCCGCAAACGAGTGCCTTGTGGTACTTGTTAACAACGTTCGTGCAAGCGGTGATCTCGTTCGCAACCTGCGTTGCGTCGAAGGAGAAGCCGAATGCTGCGGACTTCTGAGACTCTTCGTTGAAGGTCTTCGTTGCATCCCAGTAATCAGCCGGGAGATCGGTGCCCCAGATGTCGCCGATGAACTGGTTCGGCATTAGCCAAGTACCGGACTTTCTGTAAGTGGTGGTCGTTGCATCAAGACCGTCCGGATAGTTGATTCTGTCCTGACCGTTCGTAACAGCGCCTTCCTCGATTACTTCGTAGTGAACGCCCTCAATACCGTACATGTAGAGGTTGCTCAGCTCCGGGTTGCTGTAAAGCTCGTTCAGAGTCTTCATAGCAGCTTCCGGATGCTCGCAGCTGCCTGCGATGGACCACAGACCCATGGTAACACGGTCGGTGGAAGCCAGTGCCGGAATCAGCTCAACCGTGCCGATCGGGTTCTGGAGGTTCGCGTTGTTCTCTTCTGCATAGTACGGCTTCAGGTTAACGAAGCTGCCGAATGCAGTGCCTGCGTCCATCAGAGTGGTTGCCGTCTCGGTGGTGTTCACGGCGTCAGCCTGAATGAGGCCTTCCTGCATCCAGTTGTACATCGTGGTAACGAGGTTCTTGTACTGCTCGGTCTCGTAGAGGTTCACAACGGTGGTGTCCGTAGCCATGTCGGGGAGAACACCGAGGTTAACCATCTCGTCGCCCAGAGAGTCCCAACCCCAGTTACGGATGTTTTCGCCGGCGGAAACAGCTACCGGCCAGCAGTTTTCTTCTTTTTCCTTAATGGTAACGAGAACATCGTGGAGGTCTTCGAGGGTCTTAACGGAATCCATGTCGAGGTTGTACTTCTCAGCAAGGTCCAGTCTGTACTCAAAGCCCTGGGAAGCTGCAAGGTCACGGCCCTCCGTGAGGCCGAACAGCTCGCCGCCTACGCGACCGCAGTTGATGTTGTCCCAACCGAGCTGCTCAATGATGCCCTGGCCGTACTTCTCGATGAGGTCGTCCATCGGATAGAGCTGACCGGAATCAGCGCAAGCCGTGTAGTTGACCATGTAAACCGGGAGAAGGTCAACGCCTTCGCCGGAGGAAAGCATCAGGGAGATCTGGTCAGCATAGCTGCTGTACGGGAGGAAGGAAAGCTTAACGTTCACGTTGAACTTCTCTTCGAGGATCTTGTCCATTGCTTCCTCAACCTGTGCGATACCGGGTTCTTCTTTACCGCCTGACATCGTCACGATGTTGAGCGTTACAAGTTCGGATTCTTTCAGATCTTCTGCTTCGGAAGAGGCATCGCTGCTATCAGCTGCAGCGCTGTCAGAAGCGGAAGATTCGGAAGATGTGCTGGAGTCTGCGGTGGAGCTGGAAGAACCGCCGTTGCCGCAAGCTGCCAGGGAGAGGGTCAGCGCTGCTGCCATGAGCATTGCTACAAGTCTCTTTGCCATTTTCTTACTTCCTTTCATACTTTTCGACCCGCGATAAATTTATTTTTAGCCTTCGCGGTCAAATTACACATATATAGTAACAGAAAATCCGCATCTTTTCTGCAAATTTCGTGACATCTCCTATTCAAAATGTGACATGTTCGTGAAGACTTTGCAGGATGTTTTTTACAATCCTGCATATCGATACTCTATATCGATAAAAAAGGAGGAAAACCCATATGGGTGTCCCTCTCTCAAATGCAAGATGTATTTTCTGTCTTTCACCCGTTTACACGGATTTTACATTTTGTGACAGTTTTACAACAGTTTACCGAAAGAAAACGTGCTTTACAGCTTAGACCGCCGCTTTGCCGCACGGTATTCCACCGGCGACATGCCCGTGTATTTCTTAAAAACCTGCGAAAAATACGAGAAATTCGAGTACCCCACCTTCGTCGCAATAAGGCTCACCGGGATGTTTGTGTCACTCAGCAAAGACTGTGCCGCGCGCATCTTCTCCGTCACAATATAATCATTTAAAGAGGCGCCCGTTTCCTTTTTAAATAAGCGGGAAAGGTACTCCGGGTTCAAATAGATTGCGTCCGCAATCTCCGCGCGGCTCAAATCCTTGTCGATGTTTCGCCGGATATACGTCATCGCGCGCTGTATCGGTGTCTGCTCCGTCTTGTCCGGCTCCTTTTCCGCACTTTCGTCCTCGCCACGGTACTTCGCATAAGCATTGTACCGCCTTTGGTTTTCCGCTTCGCGCACTTTTCCGGCTGCACGCTCCACCGCCGCCTCAATCTCCGCATACGGCGCAGGCTGCAAAATGTAGTCAAAGCTGCCAAGCTTCACGGCCTCCTGCGCATATTCAAATTCCGCGTGCGCAGAAAGGAAAATGCACACCACGCCGGAAAACCGCTCCTGCGCCCAACGCAGCAAAGCAAATCCGTTCGTCGGCGGCATTTCAATGTCACACAGCAGCACATCTATGCGCTCGCGTTCAAAAACGCTTTGCGCTTCCTTCACGCTGTACGCCGTAAACACCTGCTCCACGGGTATTTTTTTCCAGTTTACACCGGTCACCATGCTCTCCACAACTTCCGGCTGGTCATCTACGATCAATACGTTCATCCGTTGAAAGCCTCCTCTCCGTCCGGCTCGTCCTCTGCCGCATGCAGCATTGCGAGGTCTATCGGAATCAAAATTTCAGATACACTGCCCATGCGTTCGCCCATATCCCGATTAAAGAACGCATATAAAGCGCGGTCACCGTAAATCAGCTGCAAGCGCTTTTTCACATTGTTGATGCCCACGTGGTTCTGCGCGTACAGCGGGCTGTCCGGTTCGTTGATCTCCGTAATCACGTCCTCGGGGAAGCCGCCGCCGTTATCCGTCACCGTCAGGTCGGCAAACGTGTCCGCGCCGCTGCACAGCACCGCTGCCTTCACCTCAATTTTCAAAACATAATCCGGCGAGTACACATGCTTCACGCAGTTTTCCACAAAGCTCTGCAAAGAAAGCGGCGGGATCGGCAAGTCCCGTAAACGCGGGTCAATGTCAAACCGGCACATCGGCGGGTATTGCGAAGACCCCCGCTGCATCTCGATGTAATTTTCAATGTGGTCTAATTCGCGCGAAAGCGGCACAAGCTCCATACTGTCCGTAAAAATATACCGTATGTGCTTCGAGATCTCCAAAATCATTTTTTGAATGCGGTCATATTTACCCGCTTCCGCCAACGCATATAGGCTTTTGAGACAATTTAAGAAGAAATGCGGGCGGATCTGCAGCTGCATGTAGCGCAGCTCCGCCTTCTGCGTCTCAATCTCGTGCTCGTAAGATTCGATTTTCAAATCCTTAATCTGCGTCATCATCGTGTTGAACGTCTCGTTCACCTCGTTGAATTCGCGTATGTTCGTCTTGCCCTCAGCCTTCGCCTCCAGATTGCCGGCGCGGATATGCTCCATAACACTGCGCAGCCCCTCCACCGGCTTCGAGATGGAGCTCGTCAGCCGCCACTGAATGACCGGAATCAGCACCAGTGCCAGTAAAGAGAGTACCAGCAGCGCCGCCTGCAAGCCATCGAGCGAGCCGAAATACCCGCTTTCGTTTACGGCAAGGATTGCCCTGCAATCCGTATCCGCCAAATCGCGGCCCACGATCATATACCGCTGCTTCCCGCCCGAAATAAAGTAGTTCTCATAGTCGCCGTTCAAATCGATCCCGTTTCCCTCCACAAAATCGACAGAGGTCAGCGGCTCGTTGTTTTTGTCGGAAAACAACATCACCGCGTCGTTATCAATCTGCATGTAGCGCACGTCCGCCAGCGCCGCCAACGGCACCATCGCCACAAGATATGTGCCGCGCCCGCCGTAAAAGCGGAATAAATACGCCTTGCCGCCGATCTCCGCGTGCCGCCACTGCGCATTGTACGAATACGTGTTGTTCTCCACCGCGTCGCGCACAAAAGCGCGCAGCCGCTCCTTCTGCGCGTAGGGGATAGAATCGTCAAAAATATCGCGCTCGGCATCGCTCGGCGTACTGTAAATGAAAAACGCGCCCACATCACCGTATGCCGGCAGCGCCGTTTTCAACTGCGTAATGAGCGTATAGCTTGCAAGATACGCCTTTAAGGGGTTTTTCTCACCGCCCGACAGCGTGCGGTAATCGTCGCTCACCGTCAACCCGGTGAGAAAATCGTTCACAGAGTCGAGCTGCTCCTCCATGCGCCCCGCCCGGTAATCCATCGTGCGCATGTTGGAATCCGCAATTTTCCTGTTAAATGCCTGCGTGGAATACAGGTTGCTGAACAAAAGCAGCGCGATCAACGGCAGCGTGACGCTCAATACAGCCGTCATCAGTTTTCGCCTGAACGAGACTTCTTTCTTCACACTTTTCATGCCGCGCGATCCTTTCATCTATTATAGTATAGAACGATGATACAATATCATAGCAGATTTTAACGCATTTCGCAAGTTAAAATCCGAAGGAACCGTGTGATTGAAATAAACGTCCTTTCGTGGTATACTGAAACTATATCAACGGAAAAGACGGGAAACGTGCCTGTTTCCCGCAGAAAGGTCGTTCAGATGACGGAACATAACGCCACTTCTCTCAGCGCAAGCCTTGTGAACCGTAAGGTCTACATCGTGTGCTACACCGGGCTCGATGCGCTGTCTTCGTTTCACGATGCCCTTTATGAAGCGCGCCGCAGCTATTTCGGATCCGGCAAAACCGTACATATCCGCGCCCGCGGCATTTTCGACGGGCTTTCCGGCGAGGTGCACGGCAAGCTCTCCCGCCGCACTATAAAATGGAAAAAACGCGCAGGCAAAAATACGCTCGAAGCCGCATTCACAAACGGCGGTCAGCGCGGCATCGCGTTTTATAACGCCTACGGCGCATTGCGCGCCCGCGTGTACTACGACGGTGAAATGCAGTGGATGCGCACGGAGTATTTTTCTCCCGATGACGACCGCCGCGCACGCATTACCTTTAAGCCGGACGACCACCGCGACGCCGTCATCCGCTTCGATTATAACGATTCCACCGGCAAAACGAAAGAAACCGTGCTGTTCCCCGTGCCGTATGCGTTCCAAACTGCCGAGCAGAGTTTGCAAAACGCCCAGTTCGGCGACCGCCTGCTGCTCGTCGCCGATGAGCGCGGCGAATACGCCTACTGTCCGCGTGAAGAGCAGCAGCGCCGCATCAAATTTCTGAAGCAGAATAAAAACGCCTCCGTCATGCTCTCCATGGGTTGGGAGGTCAAAGACGGAGATGTGCCCGAAACGACCGAGCCGGAGTCTGAACTGCCCGTTTTCGAGAACCTCACCGAGCCCGCACTTGTCGATTTCCTGAGCGACCCCGCCGAAAAAGCCGCAGAGCCTACCGAAGAGGAACCCGCTTCCGAAGAAGCTGCTTCCGAAGCACCCGAAGCCGAGCCGCAGCCCGAAACAGAACCCGAGACGAAAGAAGTCGAAGAAGCCCCCATTGAGGACACTCCCGCAGAAGAACCCGAAGAAGTCCCGGAAGAACCTGCTCCCGTAGAAACGCCAAAAACAGACTCCGCCCCCGACATCACGCCGGAAGAGCTCCGGCAGGCACGTGCTCTGCTTGATAAGCTCCTGCCTGCAAAGGAAGCTGAAAAAGAGGATGACCCAGAAAACGGCATCACGCTCATCAGAGGCGGCACGCCGCTCCGTTACACAGGCGACCTTTCCGAAGACGGCAAACGTGAGGGCTTCGGCCGCACCGTGAACAACAACGGCATCACGCTCTATGAAGGCGAGTACAAAAACGACCTGCGCGAGGGGTTCGGCGTACACCACTACCGCAGCGGCGCCGTCTCCTACATCGGCGACTTCAAAGACGATCAGCGCGAAGGCTTCGGCGTTTCGTTCCGCGAAAGCGACCACGCGCTGCACATTTCCCACTGGCAAAACGGTAAGCCGCAAGGCATGGCAACGATTTTCAATAAAAACGGCGATTTAATTTACAACGGCCAAATCATCGATGGCCAAAAGCAGGGCGCAGGTGTCTCCGTCGACCCCGAAACACACTGCGTGTTCGTCGAAAAATATGAAAACAACGAAAAAGCGGGTCAAGCTACCCTGTTCGATGCAGACGGCAACTTGATTTATTCCGGTGGCTGGCAGAACGGTAAACGGCAGGGTCACGGCACGGCGTTCGACAAAAACGGCAATGTCGTCTACACCGGCGAGTGGAAAGATGACCGCTATGAAAACGGCATTTTGTACCGCCACGTGCAGAACGAGGACAAAGCGTAATGGACCGCGTTGAACTGCACGACGTGGAATACGGCGACTGCACCGTCCTCGTCGGGCAAAACCGGCAGATTTTAATGGTGGATTGCGGCTCCGTCAGCCGCTACGCCCGCCGCGGTGAAGAGGAGATTGACCGCCGTTTTAATGAAATTTTCAGCCGCTATGCGCCCGCCGCCCAGCGCCAGTTTCTGCTCACGCACTACCACCGCGACCATATGAGCGGCTTTTTAAAGCAAGTCAAAAGGGATCCCGGCTACTTTGACCGCGTATACCTCCCCGCCCTCCCGTGCGATAAGCGCGGCGTAAATCCCGTTTTGGAATTCGCCGTGTTCGCGCATTTTTTCGCCGTTCCGCAAAGTGACTTCGCGCAGGTGAACACCACCTGCCTGCGTATTTTCGACGCGCTCAAGGATTCTGTCGGCGCAGACCGCATTTTCACGCTCGGCGGCGGCGACATCTTCACATTTGACGGCGCGTTTTACGAGGTGCTCTCCCCCGCGCGTAACGAGCCCTTCCCGTTCGACGCCATCCTGACGGAAGCCGTTGAAAACCTCAATATCTGCCTCTCTTCCCCGTTTCACACCGGGCGCGAAACGGAGTTTTTGGAGACGAAGGATGCGTTCGTTAGGCTCTACATGCAGTGTCAAACGGCCTTCGCGCCGTCCGACCGCGCCACGCCCGGCAGACGGCGCATCCTGCTTGATTCTCTCCGCGACCTCTTAGATCGCATGGAGGATATGCGCAGCAACCTCGCCCATTCCCCCTCCGCGCCGGATATTCAGGACATTTTAAATCAATCCGTCGTGCGCAACGTCTACACCGAAACGCAGAACGACCTCTCCCTCGTCTTTCACAATCGCCGAAGCCGCGGCCCGTCGAACCTCGATATTCTAATGACCGGCGACGTGTCCGATGAAGTGCTGCGCCGCATCTCCGGGAAGCTGTTTGACGGCTACTATATCGTCAAAGCGCCGCACCACGGCACAGAAAGCCACTTTTCAAACGTTATCGGCGATCTCGCCGTTGCGCACCTGCTCATCTCCAACGGTGATTACCACGCGGGCGGCGAAATTTCCCAGCGCTACATCGATATGGAGTGCATCAAGCACTGCACAAACGCCGGGGCATGCCGCTGGCGCGACATCGCGGGCGGGTGCTGCAACCGGCTGCAACGGTGCTACGAGCAGCCCGTTTCCGGCTCCCTGACGCTCAAATGCGCCGCAGCCGCCGGCGAGCGCCGCACGCCATGCAACATCTATGTATTCGGCCACAGCGGCGTTTTAGGCTGCCACTGCGACCGCGGGTAGTTACTTCAACATGTTCTCTACGCCGTCAATAAGCTGCCCCACCGTGTGCACGGCCTTGGCGGTGCTGCGGCGCATCTCTTTTGTGCGCGCCTTGGCGGATTTCTTCCCTCCGTTCATCATCGCGGACGAAACGGCAGCCACGGCAGCGCCTGCGGCAATGCCGAGACCCACGCCCTTCACAACGTTCATGCTCTGCTTATACATGGCATCAAACCTCCAGATCCAGATTGCGGCTTTTAAAACATACAAAACAGCCGTCACGTTTAGTTTCCCCCTTTTTACAAAAACATACATCATTCTTCCCGAAAGGACTTTGACAGCAATGATTTTGAATATCGTTATGGTCGAGCCGGAGATCCCTCAAAATGCCGGCAACGTCGCGCGCACCTGCGCCGCCACGGGCGCAAGGCTGCACCTTGTGGGCCCCATGGGCTTTAAAATCGACGACAAAAAGCTAAAGCGCGCCGGTCTCGATTACTGGCATTTGCTCGACATCACCTATTATGACTCGCTCGACGAATTTTTTGCAAAAAACAGCGGCGAATTTTTCTTTTTCTCCACAAAATCCGTCCATAAGCACACGGATATACACTATCCCGATAATTGCTACCTCTTCTTCGGCAAAGAGACAGCCGGACTGCCGGAAGATCTGCTTTTCAAAAACAAAGACCGCTGCGTGCGCATCCCCATGATTTCGGAAGCGCGCAGCTTAAACCTCTCCAACAGCATCGCCATCGGCGTTTACGAAGTCCTGCGCCAGTGGGATTTTCCCGCGCTTTCCGAAGCCGGTCGCCTGCGCGGCTACGACTGGGACGCGGCAGACGCGAACGGTGCGAAATAAAAGCCCGTACAAAATCGCAAAAATGAAAAATTTGCGCTAAAAAGTGTGCAATTTGCGCGTTATCTCTTGAAATCATCTTCCGTTTGGTATAAAATAAATTCCGTAGGCGGTGTTGTCCGCCAACCAAACGTATAACCGTAACTCAATATATTTCTTAAAGGAGTGTACGAAAATGAACTACCTCAACAAGAAAACCGTAGAAGACATCGACGTTGCCGGTAAGCACGTTCTTGTCCGCTGCGATTTCAACGTCCCGATGAAGGACGGTGTCATCACGGACACAAAGCGCATCGTCGGTGCGCTGCCCACCATTAAGTATCTCGTAGACCACAACGCAAAGGTCATCCTCTGCTCCCACATGGGTCGCCCGCACAACATCTTCAACGACGTTGTAAAGCTCGATAAGAAGGAGAAGAAGAAGATCGACGCTATGCCGGAGGCAGAGCAGGCCGAAGCGACCGCTAAGGCACTCGAAGCTGCTAAGGGCGACGTGAAGAAGTTCTCCCTGGCGCCTGTCGCAGCAGAGCTCTCCAAGCTCCTCGGCAAGGAAGTCGTCATGGCAAAAGACGTTGTAGGCCCGGACGCTAAGGCTAAGGCTGCAGCTCTGAAGGATGGCGAAGTCCTCATGCTCGAGAACGTTCGCTTCCACGCAGAAGAGACCAAGAACGACCCGGATTTCGCTAAGGCACTCGCTTCCATGGCTGAGATCTATGTCAACGATGCATTCGGCACCGCACACCGTGCACATGCTTCTACAGCAGGCGTTGCAGATTACCTCCCGGCTGTCTGCGGCTACCTCATCCAGAAGGAGATTTCCATCATGGGCGGCGCACTCGAGAACCCGAAGCGTCCGTTCGTTGCAATCCTCGGCGGCGCTAAGGTTTCCGATAAGATCGGCGTCATCAACAACCTGATTGAAAAGGTCGACACACTCATCATCGGCGGCGGCATGGCTTACACCTTCTTCAAGGCTCTCGGTCACGAGATTGGCACCTCCATCTGCGAGGACGACAAGGTTGAGCTCGCTAAGGAAATGATGGACAAGGCGAAGGCTAAGGGCATCAACTTCCTCATCCCGGTCGATAACGTTGTTGCAACCGAGTACAGTGCAGACTCCGAGTGGAAGATCGTCGATTCCGACGACATTCCGGAAGGCTGGATGGGTCTCGATATCGGCCCGAAGAGCCGCGAGCTGTTCGCAAACGCCGTGAAGAACGCAGGCACCGTTGTTTGGAACGGCCCGATGGGTGTTTCCGAGTGGGAAAACTTCGCAAACGGCACCATCGCGGTTGCAAAGGCAGTTGCAGACAGCAACGCAATCTCCATTATCGGCGGCGGCGACTCCGCTGCGGCTGTTGAGAAGCTCGGCTTCGCGGATAAGATGACGCACATCTCCACGGGCGGCGGCGCTTCTCTCGAATTCCTCGAGGGTCTTGAGCTCCCCGGCATTGCTTGCCTCAACGAGAAATAATTAAAAGCATGAACGGGAGCGGAGCTTGTCTCTGCTCCCGTATTGTTGTCTCAATAAAAACGGTTTTTAACCGACGGAAAGGAATAGAAAATCATGAACAAGGCTGTTAGAAAGGCTGTTATCGCCGGCAACTGGAAAATGAACAAAACCCCTGCGGAGGCAAAGGAACTCATCACCGCCATTGCTCCGCTCGTTAAGGACGCAGGCTGCGACGTTGTCGCTTGCGTGCCGTATGTAGACATCGCAACCGCTATTGAGGCGGCTAAGGGCACCAACATCAAGATCGGCGCAGAGAACTGCCACTGGGCAGTAAGCGGCGCTTTCACCGGCGAGATTTCCGCAGAAATGCTGAAGGCTTGCGGCGTTGAGTACGTCATCACCGGCCACAGCGAGAGAAGAACCTATTTCGGCGATACCGACGTTACGGTTCAGAAGAGAACAAGAGCTGCGCTTGACGCAGGCCTCACCGTCATCGTTTGCGTAGGCGAGTACCTCGAGCAGCGCGAGCAGGGCATCACCGATGAGCTCGTTGCCATGCAGACAAAGATCGCACTCGGCGGCGTAACCGAAGAAGAGCTTAAGCGCATCATCATCGCTTACGAGCCGGTTTGGGCCATCGGCACCGGCAAGACCGCCACGGCAGAGCAGGCAAACGAAGTTTGCGCTGTCATCCGTGCGACCGTCAAGTCCCTCTACGGCGAAAAGGCTGCAGAAGGCATCACCGTTCAGTACGGCGGCTCCATGAACGCAGGCAACGCAGCTGAGCTTCTTGCACAGCCGGACGTTGACGGCGGCCTCATCGGCGGCGCTTCCCTGAAGCCGAACGACTTCGCAGCCATCGTAGACGCAGCCACCAAGGGCTGATTTTTCCACCGAAAGATTTTTTCCAGTTGAAAGGAAAGGCATCTCCACTATGAAAAGACCTGTTGTACTCATGATTCTGGACGGTTTCGGAATTGCTAAAACGGAGGGCAACGCGATTGCCGCCGCTAAGAGACCGAACCTCGATAAGCTGTTCTCTGAAAACCCGATTACAAAGATCGGCGCTTCCGGCATGGACGTCGGTCTGCCGGACGGCCAGATGGGCAACAGCGAAGTCGGCCACACCAACATCGGCGCAGGCCGCATCGTTTATCAGGAGCTCACCCGCATCACGAAGGCGGTACAGGACGGTTCTTTCTTTGAGAACGAAGCGCTCGTACACGCCATGAATAACGCAAAAGAAAACGGCACCGCGCTGCACCTCATCGGCCTGCTTTCCAACGGCGGCGTGCACAGCCACAACCAGCACCTCTACGGTCTGTTGGAAATGGCAAAAAAGATGGGCGTTGAAAACGTCTATGTTCACGCCCTGCTCGATGGCCGCGATGTTCCGCCTTCCTCCGGCAAGGACTTCGTCAAGGAGCTCATGGAGAAGATGAAGGAAATCGGCGTCGGCAAGGTTGCAACGGTCATGGGCCGCTACTATGCGATGGACCGCGACAACCGTTGGGAGCGCGTAGAAAAGGCTTACAACGCCATGGTTTGCCGCGAAGGCGAAGAGTTCGCGTGCCCGGTTTGCGCTGTATCGAAATCCTATGAAAACGAAGTCACGGACGAGTTCGTCGTGCCGTGCGTCATCAAGGGCGGCGCTCCGGTCGCATCCGGCGATTCCGTCGTGTTCTTCAACTTCCGCCCGGACCGCGCAAGAGAGATCACCCGCACATTCGTAGACCCTGATTTCACCGGCTTCACCCGCAAGAATGGCTTCTTCCCGCTCACCTACGTCTGCATGACGCAGTATGACGCCACGATGCCGAACGTTGAGATCGCATTCAAGCCGCAGAGCCTTAAAAACACCCTCGGCGAGTACGTCTCCGATAAGGGTCTCAAGCAGCTCCGCATTGCCGAAACCGAGAAGTATGCGCATGTCACATTCTTCTTCAACGGCGGCGTCGAGAAGCAGTATCCGGGTGAGGACCGCATCCTTGTTAAGTCCCCGAAGGTCGCAACGTATGACCTCCAGCCGGAAATGAGCGCTTACGAAGTCACGGACAAGATGGTTGAGGCCGTCAAGTCCGGCAAGTACGATATGATCATTCTGAACTTTGCAAACTGCGACATGGTCGGCCACACCGGCGTGTTCGAAGCTGCAAAGGCTGCCGTTGAGGCTGTCGATACCTGCGTCGGCAAGGTCGCAGCAGCCATCGACGAGATGGGCGGCGTGCTGCTCATCACCGCCGACCACGGCAATGCAGACAAGATGGTCGATGATGACGGTGAACCGTTTACCGCACACACCACAAACCCGGTTCCGTTCTGCGTTGTCGGTTATCCGTGCAAGCTGCGTGAGGGCGGCGTTCTCGCGGACATCGCACCCACCATGCTGAAGATCATGGATCTGCCGCAGCCGGAAGAAATGACCGGCAAGAGCATCATTCTCTAATTCGATCTTGCTCTAAAATCAAAGCATTATAAACAGTCTCCCTTTGTGTTTCGGCACAGAGGGAGATTTTTTGTTCTATTTTTTTTCTAACAACTTTTAAATATATATTGACAAACCCTCCTATACATGATATCATGCAAGTGTAATATACTACCAAAAACTATACTCAGATGTGATTTTTTTTAGCAAAAATTTCAAACCCAATTCATGACACAAATTCATTTGCACCGCCGTATCCGTCAGCGCAGCCACAAATCCTAACATCATCATAGGAGGTCGTTTTATGAAAAAGCTCGCATTGGTTTTATCCCTTGTTTTGATGCTCACGTTTGTCGGCTGTTCGTCTAAGACAACCGTGAAAGAGACAGACGCTTTCCGATTCGATTCCAAGACCGGCTATGCGTATTCCACTGCGCCGTTCGGCATCGACACGACGGAGCTTGAATCCGCTATCGGCTCTAAGCTGACAATGGTCAGCGAAAGCCCCGCGACAGCGCCTTTCGCATATACGAACTATTCATCGGAGGACATCGTGCAGTCCGCAGACTGCTCCGGCAAATTTGATGCGCAGTTTGACGAAAACGGCAAGCTGTTTTCGGTGACGTTCCACGAACAGCTTGCGCGCGGCACGGCAGAAGAGCATTTTGAAGCCGCAAGCAAACGCTTCACCGAAACCTTCGGCGCACCTGCCGTTCAAGACGACAACGGTACCGGCACTCAATATCTCGAGTGGCAGGATAAAAGCAGTGGCACGGCGCTGGGGCTTACATATTCCGATCTCGGCACGACCGATCCGACCTTGATGATCTCCGTATTTGAGAAGTCCCGCTACGTCGAAGCCGGAACAGGCGACTGGAAATAAACTTAAATATATTAAAAGTTGATCTATAAACAAAATCTCCCTTGGCTTTTTGCCATGGGAGATTTTTGCCATTTTGCGGATAAATTTATATTTTTAATAGAAGATATTGAAAAATCAGCAAAGATGCTCTTTGTCGCTTAACTGTGCTTCTTTGCTGCTTTAGCAGTATTTTTTACCGAATAAAGTTCGTTGCGATGCGCTGTTCCGTTTCCGGCAGGCCAAATTTTTCCTTACCGAGCGCAATGCTCTTCATCAAAAAAGTCATATTTCTCGCCAAGGTGCGCATGGTTTGTAGACCCTCCAAATCCTCTTTCGCCTCGCCTGGTGCTCCGCCGTGAATGCTGTTCCAATACTGACTGGACGCGACGGGCATGCCGGAGATCGTAAAGAATTTGTTGAGTTCGTCGAACGTGGCGGAAAGGCCGCCGCGGCGGGCAGCCACAACGGCGGCGCCGACTTTCATCGTTTTATCGAATGGAGTGCTGTAAAACAGGCGCGTCAAAAGCGCAACAAGTGTCGCGTTTGCGGAGGCATAATACACCGGACTGCCGACGACAAGACCGTCCGCTTCCGCAAATTTCGACGCAACTTCGTTGACAAGATCGTTAAAAACGCAGTGCCCCAGCTTAGAACATTGCCCGCATGCCACACATCCTCGGATATCTTTGTTGCCGACATGAATAACTTCCGTTTCGATGCCTTCTTTGTTGAAAATATCCACCATTTCATGCAGAGCAACGGCAGTATTGCCGTTCGCCTTCGGGCTTCCGTTTAAGAGTAAGACTTTCATTTTCCATTTTCCTTTCTTTGTGTTTTGTTGTTTTCTGTATACGCACGCAGATTACTCTGCGTTTGATCCGTTAAATTTTTGAAAGGCTTATGCGCGTGGCGGGCGCTTTCTTTTTCGTTCCAATCGGCGACGACCTCGCGCATACGCTTGTTCGCTTCATCGACCTCCACCTTGAATTCGGAGGCCGTAACACGGCGCGCGCCGTGACCGAGTACGATCATCTGCTCTGCGCCGTCGGATGTGGCGACGCGCACACGGTGCTTTTTGCCGATCTCAAACGTGGCGCGCTCAATGTAGGTATCTGCCGTTTCCGCCTGCTTTGTGAACACAACGGAAATGTTGTGGTAGCGGATAACGTCCTCCACGTCACGCGGGACGCGATAGGCATCGAAAACGAGGATGCACGTGCTGCGGCTGAAGCTCTGATAATTGCAGATTTTATCCATTAAAATCTGTCGAGCGGTGTCGATGTCCTTTTCGGCGACCTTATTTAAATCGTCCCACGCAAAGAGAATATTGTAGCCGTCGATGAGGAGATACTCAGGCTCGAAGACCTTTTCCGGCACCTTCCATTCCCCTTTTCCGCTGCTTTCTGCGGCGCGGACGGCGTTTTGCGGCTGCATATCGCGGCGTCGGATAGGGCCGTAGGTGCGCTCAAAAATGGCGCGCAGCTCATCGTCGAACACAGGCGGCAGCTGTGCGGCGGCGCGCACGGGAGATTCGGTTTCGACAGATTTTATTCCCGGCTTTTCGGGCTTCCATCCACTTTCGAGGTGCATGTGGGAAGCCGCCTCGCGCCACGGCACAACGAAGCCGGAGCCGTGCGAACAGAAGACGGAATCGCCGGTGTTCTCCAAATCACGCTCGGCATCGTAGCCGATATGCTCGATGACCTCTTCGGCATTATGGCACGGCAAGTAGCCTTTCGGCATACAAATAAGGCTGCCAAGCCCGCGCGTGTACGATGCGACCTCCAAGGTGTAACCCTGCATTTCGGAGACGGGCGCAAAGCCCGTGATGACGGCGTTTTCACCCTCGGTCTGCGGCGGCTCGAACTCCGCGCAAAGGCGCTGCATGTCCGAAATGGCGCGGCCGACCTGCGACTGCGGAACCTCTAATCGGAAATCGTACCACGGCTCTAAAAGCACGCTTTTCGCCTGTAATAAGCCGTGGCGCACGGCGCGATAGGTGGCCTGACGAAAATCGCCGCCCTCGGTGTGCTTTAAATGCGCACGGCCGATGAGAAGCGTGATTTTCATATCCGTGATGGGCGAGCCGGTCAGCACGCCGGGGTAGCTGCGCTCCTCAAGGTGCGTTAAAATGAGATTCTGCCAGTTGCGGTCAAGCACATCCATGCTGCACACAGTGCCGAAACGCATACCGCTGCCGCGCTCGCCGGGCTCTAAGAGCAGGTGCACCTCGGCGTAATGGCGCAGGGGCTCAAAATGCCCCATGCCTTCGACGGGTTCTTCAATCGTCTCGCGGTAGACAATGCTGCCGGTACCGAACGTGACCTCCATTTTAAAGCGCTCTTTTAAGACGCGCTGCAAAACTTCAAGCTGCACCGCGCCCATAATCTGCACGTGAATTTCGTGTAATTGCTCGTTCCACACGACATGAAGCTGGGGGTCTTCTTCCTCCAAAACGCGCAAACAGCGCACGGCGGTATGCGGCTCCATACCGTCCAGCAGGAAGACCTGATACGTCAAAAAGCTTTCAAGCACGGGCGCGGGGGTGTCTTCCTCCGCACCGAGTCCCTGCCCAGGATATGTGTGCGTAAGGCCCGTTACGGCGCACACGCCGCCCGCGGTGACTTCCTCCGCAAGGTGGAATTTCCCACCGGAATAGATGCGGAGCTGGTCGGCTTTTTCTGCCCATACGTTTTCGCCCGCGCCGCCTTTAAGCACCATTTTAACGGGCAAAGCGCCGCCTGTGACCTTCAAATACGTAAGCCGTGCGCCCTGATTATCGTGTGCGATTTTGAAGACCTTCGCGCCGAAAGCTTTAGGGTATTCGGGCATTTCGGTGTACATTTCAAGACCGTTTAAAAGTTCTTTTACGCCGTCTAACTTCAAAGCCGAGCCGAACCAGCACGGAAAAAGTTTGCGATTTTTGATGAGGCGTTTAATCTCGGGACATTCGACTTCGCCCGTTTCGAGGTAATGGGCGAGCGTGTCTTCGTCACAAACGGCGATGTTTTCATCGCGTTCCGCTTCGGGAGATGTGAAATCGACGCAACCGGTGCTGAGCTTTTGCAGTTCGGCTAAGACTTTATCGTGGTCTGCGCCGTCGAGATCCATTTTGTTGATGAAGAGGAACGTGGGGACGTTATAGCGCTCCAAAAGCCGCCACAGCGTACGCGTGTGGCTCTGCACACCGTCTGTGCCGCTGATGACGAGCACAGCGTAATCGAGCACCTGAAGCGTGCGCTCCATTTCGCTGGAAAAATCGACGTGACCGGGGGTATCGAGCAGCGTAAACGCGGTATGTTCGAGCGGTAAAACGGCCTGCTTTGAGAAAATGGTGATGCCGCGCTCGCGCTCCTGCACGTCGGTATCGAGAAACGCGTCCTGATGATCGACGCGCCCGAGACGGCGGAGCTGCCCGCCTTCATACAGCATCGCTTCCGAAAGTGTGGTCTTGCCGGCATCGACATGCGCCAAAAGCCCAAGGCATATTTGGTTTTTCGTTGTGTTTCGCTTCTGCTCGCTCATGAAAAGTGTCTCCATGTACCGCCGTTAAAATTAAACTTCGATTTAACAAACAGTATACCACTTTTTGAAGATACTGTCAATATTCCGCGCGGAAGAGGACCGAAATTAGGCAGCGCAAACCAAGATTTACTATTGAAAAAAACCGCATTTTTTGCTATACTAAAAACAGATTTTTCGCGGGCAGATACCGAACGCCCGCTTTTTTACTGTATTCGGGGTGTATCGGAAAACAAGTTTACGGCTTTTCAAATGCACCCTAAAGGGGCTTATTTTAGGACGCATGAGACGTATGAATTAAGGAAGGGGAATGACCATGAAGAAAATCGGTTTTGACAGTCAGAAGTATATCGAGCTGCAGTCTGCGCGTATTCGCGAGCGTATTGACCAGTTTGGCGGCAAGCTGTATCTGGAATTCGGCGGCAAACTGTTTGACGATTTCCACGCTTCACGCGTGCTGCCGGGCTTTGAACCGGACAACAAGATCAAGATGCTTTTGGCGCTGAAAGACCAGGCGGAGATTGTCATTGCGATCAACGCGAACGACATTGAGAAAAACAAGCGCCGCAGCGACCTTGGCATTACGTATGACACGGATGTCATCCGTTTGATTGATATTTTCCGCGGCTTCGGCTTATATGTGGGCAGCATCACGCTGACGCAGTACGCAGACCAGCCCTCCGCGGCGATTTTTGAGCAGCGCATGAAGACACTGGGGCTGAAGGTCTACCGCCAGTACCGCATTCCGGGGTACCCCTCCGACGTGAAGCTCATCGTAAGCGACGAGGGCTACGGCCGCAACGACTACATTGAGACGACGCGCTCCCTTGTTGTGGTGACGGCGCCGGGCCCGGGCAGCGGCAAAATGGCAACCTGCCTTTCGCAGCTTTACCACGAGCACAAACGCGGCATTAAGGCGGGCTACGCGAAGTTTGAGACCTTCCCCATTTGGAACCTTCCCTTAAAGCACCCGGTGAACCTTGCCTATGAAGCGGCGACGGCTGACCTGAATGACATGAACATGATCGACCCGTTTCACCTTGAGGCGTACGGTGAGACAACTGTAAACTACAACCGCGACATTGAAATCTACCCCGTGCTGCGCGCAATGTTTGAGCAGATTTACGGCGAATGCCCGTACGCGAGCCCGACGGACATGGGCGTGAACATGGCGGGTCTGTCCATCATCGACGATGAAGTGTGCCGCGAAGCCTCGAAGCAGGAGATTATTCGCCGCTACTTTAAGACGGCGTGCCTTGTGCGCCAAGGCCTTGCTTCCGAAGCGGAATTACAGAAAATCGAGAACCTGATGCGCCAGCTGAAGTTGGAGCCGGAGAATCGCCCGGTCGTGCTCGCAGCATTGAAGCGCGCGGAAGCAACAGGACAGCCCGCGGCAGCTTTAGAGCTGCCGGACGGCACGATTGTGACGGGGCGCACATCGGAATTGCTGGGTGCTTCCTCTGCGTTGACACTGAACGCTTTGAAGATGCTTGCAGGCATTCCGCACGAGGTGAAGCTCATCTCGCCGACGGTCATTGCACCTATTCAGACGCTGAAAACCGACTACATGCAGAGCCGAAACCCGCGCTTGCACACCGATGAGATGTTGGTGGCGCTCGCCATCAGCGCGGCGACCGACGAAAACGCGATGCGCGCCATGCAGAAGCTGGACGAGCTGAGCGGCTGTGATTTGCACTCCAGCGTAATCCTCGGCACGGTAGACGACAGCGTATTCAAACGCCTTGGCATCAACGTGACGTGCGAAGCAACGTATGAGGACAATAATCTCTACCACAAATAATCTTTCTTGTAATATAAAACCGCTCGAAGCCGTAAAGCCCGAGCGGTTTTTGTTATAGGAATTTTCGGATTTAAATTGTAAAATAGTGGCCGGTAATGATCTTTTGCACAAGATTCGAAATTTTGCGGCTATCCGTAAAATCATTCTTGCGAATAGCGTAAACCACCATGCTGATGATCGCGCCGGCAAGAAATGAAATGGCGTAATCACGGTCTTCGTGGTCATAAGCGTGGAAAATATTGTCCAAATGCAGGAGATACGCTTCCGATTTTTCGCGAGCCAATGTATCCAGACGATTTTCGACCAGAAGACTGAGGAGTTTTTTCTGCTCCACAAAACACTCCATAATAGAATCACATAGACTGCGAAGGGTGTAAGCGCGCTTTTCCTCAATGAACCGTTTACGGTATTCTTCAAAAAGCTGGTCGAGCCGACGCCCAATGACCTCTTCCTTATTTTCAAACAGCGAGTAAAACGTCTGGCGTGAAACGCCGGCGTGGGCACAAACGGCTTTTATCGTGATTTTTTGAAACGGCTCTTCCTCCATAAGTGCTAAAAGGGCCTCTGTGATGAGGTTCTGCGATTGCAGCGCCGTTGGATTTTTTCCCTGATACATAGACATTCCCTCCTGTTTCGTCAATATTTTCACTTAACTTGGACAAATGTCAAATTGACAAGTGTCAATGGTTCATATTATAATGACTTTATAAGAGGTTGTCAAGACGAGACTCTCGGCAAAATTGTGAATTTTTTGTGGCGCGAAATTTTTGGGGGAGTGTGTGAAAAACATGGAAGTGCGCGACGCTTTATATATTATTTTCGGGTATCTGCTGGGCAGTATTTTGTTTGCGCGGCTCGGTGGGCTGATCTTTAAAAAGACAGACATTATGGCGGAAAGCCCGGACAAGAACCCGGGCACAATGAATGCGTTTACATACGGCGGGTTCCGGTGCGGCGTGTTTACATTGTGCGGTGACCTGTTAAAGGGCTTTTTGCCGGTTTTTTTGTACCGCAGCGGAGAACTGCCCGAAAACCCGCTGATGCTCTCTTTTGTGATGGCGGCGCCGGTTTTGGGACATATTCTGCCGTTTTATGACATTAAGCGCGGCGGCAAAGGCATTGCGGCAACGTTTGGGTGCTATTTGGGGCTGCTGCCGCACTGGATTCCTCTGTGCGTTTTGGCGGGCATCTTCATTTTCTTTTCGTGCGTTGTTAAAATCAACCCGAACTATTACCGCACAGTGGCGACGTATATTCTGGCGGCCATTTGCACGGTTTGTCTGGAGCCAAACCACTATATCGTCTTCGGCTTTTTGTTGATTGCGGCTTCGGTGCTCGCGAAGCTCTTTATGAGTGCCGAGGAAAAAGAACACTTTGAGGTGAAACTTGCATGGAAGCACTGATTCTGTCCTGCAGCACGGGTGGCGGGCACAACACGGCGGCACAGGCGGTTTTTGAGGCGCTGACGGAACGCGGGCACCACGCCGTGCGCATGGACCCGTACACGCTGGTGAGCGAGGAGCTTGCAAATAAAGTCGGGCAGACCTATATAAAGTTGGTACAGAAAAGCCCGAAGCTGTTTGGCGCGGTCTATGACCTTGGTAACGCGTACCGTAAGCTGCCGGGACGTTCGCCGGTGTACCACATCAACGGCAAAATGGCGCCGTACATGCAGAAATACCTTGCGGAACACCTAACGAACGTGATCGTCTGCACGCATTTGTACCCGGCGGAGATTTTGACGCACATGCGGCTAAACGGCATGGAAACACCGCCGTTTGTGTTTATTGCGACGGACTACACTTGCGTTCCGTTTACAGAGGAATCGGACTGCGACTTGTACGTGACGCCCTCCCCGCTTTTGAGCAGCGATTTCACCGGGCGAGGCATTCCTGCGGAAAAATTGCGGCCGCTGGGCATCCCGGTGCGGCTGGATTTTTCCGATGATACCATCACGAAAGACAGAGCGCGGGAAGCGCTTAACTTGCCGAAAGACAGGCGCACGCTGCTGCTTTCCGGCGGGAGCATGGGCGCGGGGTCAATTATTAATGCCGTGCGGGCACTGCTGCCGTATTTGGAGCAGAATGCAGACTGCGACCTCAACATTTTGTGTGGCAGCAATGAGACGCTGTTTGACAGCGTGGAGGCTGAATTTGCAAAAAATGGGCAAATCACGCCAATGCGCAGCACGAACAAAATGGCACTGTATTTAAAGGCAAGCGACGTATTTATCTCGAAGCCGGGCGGACTTTCATCTACGGAGAGCGCCGCGGCGGGCGTGCCGCTTGTGCACATTTCGCCGATACCGGGGTGCGAAAGCCGCAACGCGGAGTTTTTTGCCAAGGAGGGTATCGCCGTAAAGGTGGAAAACACAGAAACAGAGCTTTTGTCGGCGGTGGAAAGGCTTTCGGAGCCGGGAAATGCGGAAGAAATGCGCAAACGGCAGAGAGCAGTTATCAATCAAAATGCAGCCATGGATATTTGCGAGCTGTTGGAGACGGTAGCACAGTGATGACGCAAAACGTGGGTTAAAAGTTTTTGATCGACCTTTTTTCAAAAAGGTCGCGGGTTCTTAGGGCAGCGCCCTAAGCCGAACTCCGCAGAGTTCGGAATACTTTTGCCTAACTCAAAACCAGGGAGGTAGATTTGAACGTCCGGAGGACGTTCAAATTGTAGGGAACCCAGTTGCATGGGTTCCCTGAAAGAGCGGCTTTGCGCCGCTCTTTTTATATTCACAGTTTTTTTCTAAGTGAAAGGTACCGTGAAGTTCATTAGCACGCTGTATCACTTCCTTTCCCTCTGTCAGAGGGAGCCGACATAAAAAGAGCCACTGTGATTACTCGCAGTGGCTCTTAAACACCTTAAATTTAAATTTAGAAACGATCGCGCTTGACGTAAGACGTATGCAGCAGCTCGTGTGCCTTATGGCAGCCGGGCTCGCCGCCCATCCATTCGTAGCACTCCTTGACGACGGGGTTCAGGTGGCTCTTTCTGAGCGTCTTGGCCGTGTCCTCATCGTAGAGGGCTTTTGCACGCAGGGCCTTAATGTCTGTGAAGCTGCGAACCGTAGACGGCTGAATCGGCTGGCCGCCGCCGTTTACGCAACCGCCCGGGCAGCACATGACTTCCACGATGTGGTAGTCGGCTTCGCCGCTTTCGATCTTCTTGAGCAGCTCGTTTGCGTTATTCAGACCGCTGACGACAGCGACCTTGACATCCATGCCGGCGACCTTGTAAACAGCTTCCTTGAAGCCCTTCGTGCCGCGAATCTCTTTGTACTCGATATTATCGTGGTCGACGCCCTCAAGCACGTCGGCTGCGGTACGGAGCGCTGCTTCCAGAACGCCGCCCGTCGCGCCGAAGATCGTAGCTGCGCCGGTGGAAACGCCCATAACCGGGTCAAAATCCTCTTCCGGCAGTCTTGCGAAGTTGAGCTGTGCCATCTTGATCATGCGGGCAAGCTCGCGGGTGGTAATGGAGATATCAACGTCCGGCACACCGGCTGCGTCTTCGTCGTCACGGTTGATCTCGAATTTCTTCGCGACGCACGGCATGACGGAAACGGAAACGATGTTGTTCGGATCGATGCCTTCTCTTTCCGCAAACCACGTTTTGATGAGCGCACCGGTCATCTGCTGCGGGGACTTGCAGGTGGAGAGGTTTTCTGTGAGGCTCGGGAAGTAGTGCTCGCAGAACTTGACCCAGCCCGGAGAGCAGGAGGTGATGATCGGCAGCTTGCCGCCGTTCTTCACGCGGTCAATGAACTCGTTTGCTTCTTCCATGATGGTCATATCGGCACCGAAATCGGTATCGTAGACCTTATCGAAGCCAAGGCGGCGCAGGGCTGCGACCATCTTGCCTTCTACGTTCGTGCCGATCGGCATACCGAACTCTTCGCCGAGCGCTGCGCGCACAGCCGGAGCCGTCTGCACGACAACGACCTTTTCCGGATCGTTGATGGCATCGATGACCTGCTGGGTATTGTCCTTTTCGGTGAGGGCACCTGTCGGGCAGGCTACGATACACTGGCCGCAGGAAACGCAGGCCACTTCGCTGAGCGGCATCTCAAATGCGCAGCCGATCTCGGTATCGAAACCGCGGTTGTTCGCGCCGATGACGGCGACGTGCTGCTGCTGGCAGGCTGCCACGCAGCGGCGGCACAGGATGCACTTTGCATTATCTCTTTCGAGGTGCAGGGTGCTGTAATCCTTTTTGCCAGCGGGAACGGCGCCTTCGTAGCGGTTCTCGCTGTCAATGCCCATATCGTTGCAGAGCTTCTGCAGCTCGCAGGTGCCGCTTCTCTTGCAGGAGAGACATTTGCGGTCATGCACGGAGAGCAAGAGCTCCAGTGTCATTTTTCTGGATTTCTGAACCTTCGGCGTATTGGTGAAGACCTCCATGCCCTCGTTTACCGGGTACACGCAGGCGGCAACAAGCGATTTTGCACCCTTAACTTCGACCATGCACATACGGCATGCGCCGATCTGGTTGACGTCCTTCAAGAAGCAAAGGGTGGGAATGTCGATTCCGGCTTCTCTTGCGGCTTCGAGGATCGTGCTGCCGGCAGCGACCTCGTAGGACATGCCGTTGATCTTAATATTTACCATATCCATGCTATTCTCAACTTCCTTCCTTACTTCTTTTCGATGGCGCCGAACTTGCACTTTTCACGGCAGACGCCGCACTTGATGCACTTCTGCGTATCGATGACATGCGGCTCACGGACAGTGCCGGAGATGGCGCCGACCGGGCAGTTGCGTGCGCAGAGCGTGCAGCCCTTGCACTTGTCCGCATCAATGACGTAATTCGTGAGGGCCTTGCAGGCACCTGCCGGGCAACGATGCTCGGTGACGTGCGCAATGTACTCATCACGGTAATACTTGAGTGTGGAAAGAACCGGGTTCGGCGCTGTCTGGCCGAGACCGCAGAGGGAATTTTCCTTAATGTAGTAGCAGAGCTCTTCGAGCTTATCGATGTCTTCGAGTGTACCCTTGCCGCTTGTAATCTTGTTGAGGATCTCAAGCAGGCGCTTCGTGCCGACACGGCACGGGGTGCACTTGCCGCAGGATTCATCGACCGTGAACTCAAGGAAGAACTTTGCGATATCGACCATGCAGGTCGTTTCATCCATAACAATGAGGCCGCCGGAGCCCATCATGGAGCCGATGGCGATGAGACTGTCATAATCGATAGGTGTATCGATGAGGGACGCCGGGATGCAGCCGCCGGAAGGACCGCCGGTCTGTGCAGCCTTGAACTTGTGGCCGCCCGGGATGCCGCCGCCGATTTCTTCGACAACTTCACGCAGGGTGGTACCCATCGGAACCTCAACAAGGCCGGTATTGTTAATCTTGCCGCCGAGTGCGAACACCTTGGTGCCCGCGCTCTTCTCTGTGCCGATGCTGCGGAACCACTGCGGCCCCTTGAGGAAGATCTGCGGGATGTTGGCATACGTCTCAACGTTATTCAGAACGGTCGGCTTCTGGAACAGACCTTTGAGTGCCGGGAACGGCGGGCGGCATCTCGGCTCGCCGCGCTTACCTTCGATGGAGGTCATAAGCGCAGTCTCTTCGCCGCACACGAATGCGCCGGCGCCGAGGCGGATCTCAAGGTCGAAATCAAAGCCGGAATCGAAGATATTCTTGCCGAGCAGGCCATATTCTCTCGCCTGGTTGATGGCAATCTGGAGACGGTGAACCGCGATGGGGTACTCTGCACGGATGTAGATGTAGCCCTGCGTTGCGCCGATGGCGTAACCGGCGATGGTCATGGCTTCGATGACGCTGTGCGGGTCGCCTTCCAGAATGGAACGGTCCATGAATGCGCCCGGGTCGCCCTCGTCGGCGTTACAACATACATATTTCTGATCGGCATCGTTTGCCGCTGCGAATTTCCACTTAAGACCGGTGGGGAAGCCTGCACCGCCACGACCGCGGAGGCCGGAATCGAGCATGGTCTGAATGACCTGCTGGGGCGGGATCTTCTCCGTGAGAATCTTGCCGATTGCCTGATAGCCGTCGAGCGCGATGTACTCGTCGATCTGCTCCGGGTTGATCACGCCGCAGTTGCGCAGTGCGACACGCATCTGCTTTGCATAGAACGTGGTCTCGTTGAGGGATTTTGTGGTGCTTTCGTCGACGACCGTCTCTTTGTAGAGCAAGCGGCGAACGATACGTCCCTTGAGCAGGTGCTCTTCAACAATTTCCGGGACATCTTCCGGGGTGACGCGGCTATAGAACGCACCCTCCGGGTATACGATCATGATCGGGCCGAGTGCGCACAGGCCGAAGCAGCCGGTACGAACAACGTTGACTTCCTGATCCAGACCTTTGGCGCTGATTTCCTCCTTCAGCTTTTCAATGATCTTTTCGCTGTTCGAGGACGTGCAGCCCGTACCGCCGCAGACCAGAACATTGGAACGAAACATAGTTTTACCTCCTTATTTCTGATTTGCACCGATGGTGTATTCCGTGACGACATTGCCGTTGACGATGTGATCGTTGACAACGCGCAGTGCCTTTTCCGGTGTCATTTTTACGTATGTAGTCTTGGTGCCGTTTTCATCGATAACTTCGACGATCGGCTCGAACTGGCAGATGCCGATGCAACCCGTCTGCGTGACCAAGACGTCGTGAAGCTCGCGTTTATTGACCTCATCCGAGATGGTGGTGAGAACCGGTCTTGCGCCTGCTGCGATGCCGCAGGTAGCCATGCCGACCAGAACACGTGTTTTCGCTTCGGAATTTTCACGGACGTTGACCGCCATTTTTGCTCTATCTCGAATTGCCTGAAGTTCAGCTAATGATTTCATGTGGCTTTTCCTTTCTGCGCCTTGCGCATTGATACTACGAGAGCTACTTAAGCTCTTCCTCCGCCTCTGCAAGATACTCCCGAATCCACGCCGATACCGCGGGCTCCGTAAACGGAACGCCCTCCAGCTGCTCGCGCAGCATACGGGTATCGAGGGTGATCTCTTTTTCTTCAACGCTGTGGGTAAAGAGAAAATCGAGTTCGGGATTGCAGGTGATCAAAAGATGGATAACGGACGCGATGTCCCCGAGGGGGATCATATCGACATGCGAGGGACGAAACACAGCCGTGACTTTGGTGCCCTTCCCTTCTTCAGAATCAATCTGAAACGAGCCGCCCGTCATTTCCGCTTCCATTTTGAAAAGCGGCACGCCAAGCCCAACCTTGCGGGTGGTGCGTGTGGTGAAAAACGGATCGATGACGCTTTTGACCTGCTCCGCACTCATACCGCAGCCGTTATCCGTTATCGTGATGGTTAAGGTGTCGTGCTTTTTCGATTCCGCGACCTGCACCGTGATAAGCGATGCGCCCGCGCGAACGGAGTTCTGCACAATGTCCATCACATTCAGCGAAAGCTCACGCATGGCTTACGCTGTGTATTTTGCAAGAATCTTATCCACGTCCTCGGGAACGAGACGGCCGTAAACGTCTTCGTTGACGGTGAGGACCGGTGCAAGGCCGCAGGCGCCGATGCAGCGACATGCGGTGAGCGAGAACACGCCGTCCGGCGTACATTCCTCCGGCTGGATGCCGAGCTTTGCAACGAGACGGTCAAGAACCTTATCTGCGCCCTTAACGTAGCATGCGGTGCCGAGGCAAATGGAAATGTTGTACTTGCCCTTCGGAGTGAGCGAGAACTGAGAATAGAACGTGGAAACGCCGTAGACCTCTTCGAGAGATACATCGAGACCGCGTGCAATCTCCTTCTGCACTTCGATCGGCAGGTAACCGTAGATATCCTGCGCCTTGTGCAGTGCAGCCATGACGGCGCCCTTTTCATTCTTGAGGCTCTCGATGACTGCGAGGAGCTTCTCATGCTGCTCGGGAGTATCGGTAAACGGAATGGTACTGATACGCTTTTGCATTTTATTTCCTCCCTGATAAAATTAAGTTTAAATTCAGGTATGGTTCGGTCTGCGCCCCTATTGGGCGGAGAGCTTTCATACATCTTTATGAATTATATCAAAATCGATATACTTAATAATTCTAAAAAAGAATTAAAAACGAAAGTTTGTCAAACCCATGACGAAATTTTTGTCAGTTCTTTTAGCGTACAGCACAAAAATTTCGTTTTCGGGCATTTGTTAAAGTATACAAAAACAGTATAGATTTGCCGTGAAAAGGTTGAAATATCACCCATTTTATCGATATTTTATATCGATAAAAGTATATCCATTCCGCTTTCTCCCGATTCGCACGAGTTAGAAACAGCTAATTTTCAAAGGAGTGAGATTTAACGAAATTTTATGCAATTTAACGAAAATTCGACAATTTGGCCATGTTGGTAAAAATGACGAAAGCTGTGCGTTATGCGAAATTCGCATAGCACACAGCTTGGCGTTTTTTCTTATAAAGCTTGAAATTTACCTGCACCGCACCCACGCAGCACATCTAAAAGCGCTTTGGCGGTTTTTTCCGGCAGCTCCACCGTTTGGTGTTCTTCGGGCATCAAATGCAGGTAATGCGCGTCAGAGCTGCGCAGGAGCATCATGCTTTCGAGCTCCGGGTGCAGAAGCCGCTGCTGTGCGGCATCGGCAGTAAGGGACAGCTCTGCTGCGGAAAACTGCGCTTCCGGCGGGATAGCACCGAGCGACGCGGTGACGCTGTACGCGTCTTTATCGACATGCGCGGGAAACGCCACGCCGTTAAACTTTTTCACGAGCGCCTGCACGTCGTTGATGCTGATGTCTGTTGCGGTAATGAGAAGCTCGGAAATTTCGCCGACCTTCTCGTCGTTTTCGTTTAAGATCCACTGCTCGCCGAAAATTTCCGGGCGGTTCGGCACCTTTGGAATGTGCGCACAGACGTATTTATCGAACGCGAGCGCGTCCTCGACCGTTTCAAACAGACAGACGACGTGTGCTTCTTCGGCGGTGCAGAGTTCCATACCGGGAATGACGAGCACGTCCGTGGCCTGCCCCACCTTTACAGCGGCGGGCGTATTGCGGCAGGTATTGTGATCCGTAAGCGCGATAATGTCGCAGCCGAGCAGCGCCGCCATATTGACGAGGTTGTTCGGCGTCATGTCCGTATCGCCGCACGGAGAAAGGCACGAGTGCAGGTGCAGGTCGTACCGATAGCTGTTCATACATTCACCCCAGTAATGAAGCGATTTTGAGCGCGGTTTCAAAGGCAGGCAGGGATGTGCCGTACACGGCGATTTCCTGCTGCTCGGCACGCGCTTTGGCATCTGCATCCAAAACGGCATCTTCCACAAGGATGATGCCTGCGGTATCGGCAAGCGATGCGACCGCGATGGCGTTGACGTTGCCCATGACGGTAAGCCACGCGTCGTCCGCTTTGGCTCTGCCCATGACCCAGCTTAAAAGATCACCGCAGTAGCAGCCCTTTACTTCGCGCGTTGTATCTGTATTTTCGGTCAAAAGCTTCCAGCCGAGTGCTTCGGCCATTTCCCCTATCTGCATTTTACTTCCCCCTATTCGTCATCACTTGTGCGTTTGCCGCCGTCAAGGTCTAAATTTGAGAGCGAATCCGCAAAACGGCGAATCTCCTTGCGCAGAATAAACACGCAGTCTTCCTTGCGGCAGCTTCCGCGCACGGTGTCCTCCGCAAAGGCACGGCAGCTCGGTGCGCCGCACGCGCCGCAATCGAGCCCCGGCAGCTCCGCTTCCACCTTGTCGATCTCCATCATCATTTCCATGGCGCGGGAAATATCCTCCGAAAGCGTTAAAACATTGGAAAACTCCAGCCCGCTGCCCCAGTTCATTTCCTCCGGGACGGTTTTGTTTTTCTCCAAGTGATTCTGCGAGACGGGCAGATATTTGCGCAATCTTTGCAATCTTGCAATGGCGACATACGGATTTTCGACGCATAGCACGCCGCCGACGCAGCCGCCGGAGCAGGCGTTGAGCTCGATGAAATCCAGCTCACCGATGCGTTCGTCTTCAATCTCCTCTAAAACGCGGATGACGTTTTCGATGCCGTCCGCCGCGAGATATTTTTCTTTTAACAGCGCCGAAGATTCGCCGCCGGAGGTCGCCCAGCTGACACCGATAATGCCGGAATTTGAGAGCGATTCGAGATCTTTTGGCGTGAGCTTATCCATGCGGCTTGAAAGCTGCGGGAAAATTTCGCTGATGGCGATGGCGCCGTCTACCTCCGACTTTTCGATGCCGATGGGCATGCGAATATCCGTAACCTTTGCGGGACACGGCGTGATGAAAAAGCAGCCGATCTGCTCTTTCGGCAGGCCCGTTTTCTGCATGGCCTGCTGCTTTGCAATCCTTGCCGCAGTCTCCATGGGCGATAAAAGCGGCAGAACGTGGTCGCAGAGATCCGGGAAGCGGACGCGGATTAAACGCACGACAGCCGGGCAAGCCGAGCTGATGACGGGGCGCTGCAAGGTGCCGGCATCCATCAGGCGGCGGGTAGCCTCGCTGACAAGCTCTGCCGCGCCGGAAACCTCCATGACGTCATCGAACCCAAGCTTTTTAAGGCCGGATAAAACATAATCCTGATCGTCCAAATTATTAAACTGCCCATAAAGAGACGGTGCGGGCAGCGCAATTTTATATGTAAACTTTTCCAGCATGGAAAGGTGGTCATGCTTTGCACGCTTTGCGTGGTGCGGGCAGATGCGGATGCACTCTCCGCAATCGATACAGCGCTCGCTCATGATGACCGCTTTGCCGCTGCGCACGCGAATGGCTTCCGTTGGGCAGCGCTTGATGCAGTTTGTGCAGCCTACGCACTTGCTTTCATCGAGCGTGACCGAGTGGAAAAAAATACCCAATCTAACGCGCCTCCTCCATTATCCTATGCAGAGCTTACGATTTTTCGCTCTGCGCGTAAACGACCATTTTGAGCGTGGTGCCCTGCCCCACGACCGAATCAATCGTCATTTCGTCGGAATACTTTTTCATGTTCGGCAGGCCCATGCCGGCGCCAAAACCAAGCGACCGCACGTTATCCGGCGCAGTGGACCAGCCCTCCTGCATAGCTTTTTCCACATCTGCGATGCCGGGACCGTGGTCGGTGAGCACGATGACAACCTTATCCGGGTCCACGTCCACATTGGCTTCGCCGCCGCCCGCATGGATAACCATGTTGATTTCACCCTCGTACATGGCGATGGAAACGCGGCGAATGGCAGATGGGTTATAGCCGAGTTTCTTTAATTTATGCTTTACATCGCCCGAAGCTTCGCCCGCGCGGGTAAAATCATCGCCGGGGACTGTATACCGAAGTTGCAACATACTCATGATACGTCACACCCGCCTTCTAACCCGTTTTCGTATAGGAGGCCGCACGCCGTGAACATTCTGTACGGCGTTGCGAGGATGGTGATGTCCTTTTGCCGTGCGAGCGACAACACGGTCTCATCCGGGCGCTTGCCGCGCACAAAGATGATGCAGTGCATATCCATCATTTCCGCCGTGCGTACCACCTGCGGATTGACAAGGCCCGTGAGCAGTACGGACTGATCCTTTACGAACGCCAGCACGTCGCTCATCATATCGCTGCCGCATGCGGTTTTGACCTCTTCCTGAAGGTCGCCCTCCGCCAGTATTTCCGCCTTTAAAATGTTGACAATATTCTGTACCTTCATGAAAGCTTCACCCTTTCGCCGAGTTCGGACACGGGTCTGTTTGCTCTTTTTGAGCCTAAAGTGTCCTTGTTTCTGTTATTATACAAAAAGATTTCCAAAAAATCAATCCGTTATGGAAAATGTTCTGTACTTTTAGATAGTTTTTAAAGTGTTTTTTTGCCGCGTTTTTTGCCTTGCGGTCGAAAAATGCGGACTTGTCAGCAGAAGGTGGACAATTTATTTGTATTTGTGCATGGGGTACGAACGAAATGCAGTATTCGATATTTGTCCACCGATTAGATACACCTGTTTTTATTTCAAAAACAAATTTATACTTGACATTTGCGTTTTGCTGTATGTATAATAGGGGAAACTTTACCGTAGTGCTATAAGAAATCACGGTAAAGCAAGGCAAATCTATTTTATTATCCGGTGCGATTTAACGCGCCAAAGAAAGGAAGATCTTACTATGAACCGTGTGTACAACTTCTCTGCCGGCCCCTCTATGCTGCCGGAAAGCGTTCTTCTGAGAGCCGCTGCCGAAATGCTCGACTATGAAGGATCAGGCCAGTCCGTGATGGAGATGTCACACCGATCTAAGGTCTATGACGCGATCATCAAGGGCGCGGAAAGCCTTCTGCGCGAGGTGATGGAGATCCCGGATAACTACAAGGTGCTCTTTTTGCAGGGCGGCGCATCCTCGCAGTTTGCGATGGTGCCGCTGAATTTGATGACGAAAAACCGCAAGGCCGACTATGTACTCTCCGGCCAGTTCTCCACAAAAGCGTATAAGGAAGCCGCGCGATTTGGCGACTGCAAAGTGGTGGCATCCTCGAAAGAGCAGAATTTCAGCCGCATTCCCGACCTTGATCCGAAGGAGTTCCGCACGGACGCGGACTACTTCCATATCTGCATGAACAACACGATCTACGGCACGGTGTTCCATGCGCTGCCGGAGACGGGTGACGTGCCGCTTGTGGCGGACATTTCCTCCTGCATTTTAAGCCGCCCGATCGATGTTTCGAGATTCGGCGTTTTGTATGCGGGCGCGCAGAAAAATGTAGCCCCGGCAGGCCTGACTATTGTCATCATCCGCGAGGATCTCATCGGCGAGCCGCAGGAAAAAACGCCGACGATGTTCATGTATAAGACGCACGCAGAAAGCGACAGCATGTACAACACGCCGCCGTGCTACTCCATTTACATGTGCAAACTCGTTTTGGAATGGCTGAAAAACGAAGTAGGTGGGCTGAAGGCGATGGAAAAACGCAACGTGGAAAAGGCCGCGCTGCTCTATGATTTCCTCGACCGCTCAAAGCTTTTTAAGGGCTGCGCCGAAAAAGAAAGCCGTTCCATTATGAACGTGACATTCGTGACGGGCGACAAGGATTTAGACGCAAAATTCGTGCAGGAAGCTGCCGCTGCGGGCTTCGTGAATCTGAAGGGCCACCGCAGCGTGGGCGGCATGCGCGCATCTATCTATAACGCGATGCCGCGCGAGGGCGTGGAGAAGCTTGTTCAGTTTATGGAGAACTTTGAAAAGGAGAATGCCTGATGCACAACATACTTTGCCTCAATAAGATCAGCCCGCTCGGCACCGACCGTTTGGGCGAAAACTATACATACGCTGCCGAAATTGGGAACCCGGAGGGCATTTTAGTGCGCTCTGCCGCCATGCACGACATGGAATTGCCCAATAGCCTGCTTGCAATCGCGAGGGCAGGCGCGGGTGTGAACAACATTCCCGTGGAAAAGTGCGCGGAAGCCGGCATTGTGGTGTTCAACACACCCGGCGCAAACGCCAACGCCGTGAAGGAGCTGGTGCTGGCGGCACTGCTTTTGACGTCGAGAAAAATTGTCCCGGCGATTGAATGGGCGCAGACACTAAAAGGCACGGCAGACATTTCGAAGCAGGTTGAAAAAGGAAAATCCGCGTTTGCGGGGCCGGAAATTCTCGGCAAAAAGCTGGGCGTGATTGGTCTTGGCGCGATCGGCGTGCTCGTTGCGAACGCCGCACAGACGCTCGGCATGCAGGTATACGGCTTCGACCCGTTCCTTTCCGTGGACGCTGCATGGAACCTTTCGAGCGACATTGTGAAGGCCGCTTCCGTGGATGAGATTTTTGAAAAGTGCGATTACATTACAATACATGTACCGCTAAATGACTCGACGCGCGGACTCATAGGCGCGGACGCTTTGAAAAAAGTGAAAAAAGGTGTGCGCGTCTTAAACTTCTCGCGCGGGGCGCTCGTCGATACCGACGCGATGTTGGCGGCGCTTGCAGATGGCACCGTTGCCGCGTATGCGACGGACTTCCCGGATGACGCGTTGCTCGGGGTCGAAAACGTCATCGCGATCCCGCACCTTGGCGCTTCCACGCCGGAAAGCGAGGATAACTGCGCTGTGATGGCCGTGGAGGAGCTGAAGGATTACATTGAAAACGGCAACATTCAAAATGCCGTCAACTTCCCGAATATTTCCATGGCGCGCGGCGCGGACACACGCATTTGCCTTGCGCACAGAAACATTCCAAATACCATCGGTTCGTTCACACAGGTGTGCGGTGAAGCGGGCATCAACATTGAGAACATGCTCTCGAAATCGCGTGGCGACTGGGCATACACCATTTTGGACGTTACGGGCGACGTGACGGAGGACGTGCGCGAAAAGCTGGCGGCACTTTCGCCGGTTGTAAGGGCAAGAGTAATAAAGTAAACTCTTACTTCGCCATTCGCGGACAGGAGACCGAGAAAAAGATAGAGGATATCGTGACAAGGCACGAACCGGTCGTTTTAAGCCGAGCCAAAAGCGCGACCTTTATTTCTGTGATTTTGCAAAACAACAAAAACACGGTGCAGCTTCATTTCGGCTGCACCGTGTTTTTTGAGTTTACGGATAATGCTGTTCAGTTTTGCTCCTCCACGGCGCTACCCAACAAGAGGGCGGCGATGCACTGCACGATCTCTTTGTCGCTGGCATCTTCGGGGATAGCGCTCCAAAACGCGCGGGCTGCGGCATTTGAAGAATTCTTCGCCGTGCGAAGGGCTTTGCCAATCTCCTCGCGGACCGTTTCACCGTCTACGCCGTGTTTGGCTGCTACGCGCAGCATCAATTCCTGTTCACTCAAAATCTCTCATCCTTCCTGATCCGGCCCGGCAGCCCCGCTGTACTTTTAGAGCGGAGGCTGTCGGATGGGTGGTAAATCTGTCAGTAATGCCATTATAGCAAGGGGGTCTTGAAAGTTCAAATAGAATCGTTCGCGCGTTTTCGACGGAAATTGACAGGTTCCTTTTCACCCTGACAAAAGGTGTGCGGGTTTTTGCGAAAAAGCCGAAATTGTTACGAAAAGTTCATATTTTGACGCACAGGAAAACAAGAGAAAATCAGGTATCGGAGGTGTTGCCCGGCATCTGCGGAGGCGTGCCGCCGTTACCGTTCGGCATTTGGCCGCCCATACCGCCGTTTGGAGCCCGACCACCCATATTGCCGGGGCCGCCGCCAAAGCTGCCCATACCCGTAGCGCCGCTGACAACGCCGGAGCAGGTCTCGCTCGCGGCTTCTGTACCGTTTACATAGACTGTATACGTTTCGCCCTCGGTGATGTCCGGCGTGCTGAACGTGACATTCGTAAAGTTCTTCGGAGCCACGGCGGAAACGAGCGTGTTGCCGTCCGCGTCCTTCACTTCTACGGTGTCGCCCGCGCTGCCGGTGCAGCTGACGCTGATCGTGTTCTGTCTGGAATCCGTTGTGGGGGTCTTCAGCATGCCGGAGCTGCCTGTGCCGAGCACAACGCCGCCGTTGATGGTAAACACGCCGTCGCAGTCAAATGTGCCGTTACCGTCACCGGTGGGGCCGCTGACGTACACCGTACCGCCGTTAATCGTAAGCGCACCGTTGGAATCGAGCCCGTCGCCGGAGGCGTTGACGGTGAGCGTGCCGCCGTTGACGGTGAGCATATCTGCACCCGCGGTGCCAAAGCCGCCGTCAACGGAGCTGCCTGCAACATTCAGACCGTCGTCGCTTGCGGTGACATCGATCGTACCGCCGTTGATGGTGAGGTTGATGGCTTCAAGGCCCTCGCAGGACTCTTCCACCACGATGGTGCCGTCCACGATCGTAAGGGTGTTATCTGCGTGCAGGCCGTCGTCGCCGGACTTTACGGTGATACCGCCGCCTGAAACGGTCATCGAATCGCTGCTGTGCAGGCTGTCGTCTGCGGAATCGACCGTGACGGTGCCGCCGGTGATGTCGAGCGCGGCTTCGGCCTTGATGCCCTTTGTAGACAGGGTTTCGTCCGTCGTTGTACTCTGTGCGCCGCCAAACATAGCATTGCCCGTTTTTTGCTCTCCATTCGCGCTGCCGCCGCCTGCGGTGACATTTACTTCGCCCGCGGAAATGAGAACACTGGTCTCCGCCTGAATGCCGTCCTGCTCGGCGGTGATGTTCACAGTGCCCCCGCCGATATAGACATAGCCTTTATCGGCCTCGGATTTGGTGGACTTGATGCCGTTGCCGGAAGCCGTGATATGGACGGTGCCGTCCTTAATGAGCACAGCGTCTTTGCCGACGAGGCCGTCGTCTGCCGAAGTGATATTCAAAACGCCGCCGGTGATTTTCAATTTATCTTCGCTCGTGATGCCGTCATTTGCGTTGGCGTTGACGTTCAGCGTGCCCGTGCCGTTAACGGAAAGGTCGCATTTGGCGAAAATCGCGGCGGTAAGCGCATCGTTGCCGTTCGTGCCGGTGACGGTATCGGTCACGGTGCTTTCGGTGTTTTCGGGCAGGCTGATAATGACTTTATCGGCGTTTTTCGCGTAGACAGGCGCGGTCGTTGTGCAGGTGATGCTCGCGTTTTCGAGCACAAGGCGCACATCATCCTCGTCGCCGGCATCAATGATGACTTGGCCGTCCGTGAGCGTGCCGCTGAGGACATACGTGCCCGCTTCCGTAATGGTGACCGTGCTGCCGGAAACCTTAACGCCGTCTGCTTCCTTTGGCGCGGAAAGGTCGATCTTCACGGTGTCTTCCGTACTGTAATCGATGTAGAAATCCTTATTTTTGAAGGAAAGATTTGCTTCGATGACGGAGCCGACGGTGCCGTTCATCGCGCCGCCGGTAGAATCGGTCTCGTCTGCACCGCTTTCCTCAGAGGTGCTGACCGTGCTCACGGTAGAGGAAGCGGAAGATGCGGACGTAGACGATGTGGTCGACTGTGTGGAGGCGCAACCCGTTAAGACCAGTGCGGAGAGAATGACAGCAAAGCGCAGGGTGTGTTTTTTCGTGGATAAACGATTCGGTTTCATAAAGGAAGGCTCTTTTCTTTACAGTTGTTCCGCGGGAGTATGCGGCTGGCCGCAGCGCACTTCGAGATTGCCGTTGCGGCAGCGAAGCGCATCGAGAAATTCTTTTTCGTTGCGGTCGTCCGCAAGGCGCACGCGATAGTGCAGCTTATAGAGGCTGCCGAGGCTTGCGGTCTTGACTTCCGTAAGCTCTGCGTGGATGGTGTATTCTTTGAAAATATCGTCGAACACCTCGGTGTAATCGAGCGATTCAGGGATGGTGATGCTGAGCTCTTTTTCGCCGCTGCGGTCTGCACCGATACGGAAGAAGACGAGCAGATACAGCACGGCGCACGCAATGACCGTGAAGAGCACGGAGAGCGCGATATAGCCGCTGCCGCAGGCGAGACCCACGGCCATGGCAACGAAGATGACGGAGATGTCTTTGGCGTTACCGGGTGCGGAGCGGAAACGGACAAGGCCGAACGCGCCGGCGACCGCGACGCCCGTGCCGATGTTGCCGTTGACGAGCATAATGACGGTCTGCACGGCAAACGGCAGCAAAATGACAGCGAGCACAAGGCTTTGCGTAAAGCGCGTGCGGCGCGTATACGTAAACGCGATGAGTGCGCCGCAAAGCAGCGCGACGAGCGAGCAAAGCAAAAACGAAGATACGGTGATACCGGACGAGGTGAAGCTTGCAAACACGGTTTCCATGGGAATATCCTTTCTGAAATCAAATGAATTATTTAGGATGCATGCACGATGTGCGTGCCGTGGGTGTTACAGGCGCTGGCATATTTGGAAAACGACGCGGGGTAAATTCTAAAGCGGCTCAGCATATCGGTGAGCCATGTGGGGAGACCGCCGCCGGCTTTGATTTCCATCAGCGTTTCGCCGGGCTCTAAAAGCAGTCGCCCGTCGTCCCCCCGACGCAGGTCGGTATTTTCTTCTCTAAAGCGTATGTTGGTATCGAATGTGATGCGCAGGCCGCTGTCTTCGCGGCTGTAAAGTGCCACACGGTCGTAGCACAGCGCCATGGCGGACTTTAAATCGCCGTAATAGTGCAGTGACCATGCAATCTCTTTTGCAATCTGGCTGTTCTCTTTCGGCGCTTTGCCGTTTACGAGCCAGTCATACGCTTCGCCGTAGGGCATCACGATGCGGCGCTTGTAGACAATGCCCTGATATTTTTTCTTCAGCTCCACAAACGACGGGCTTTCCGCTTTCGGCACGCCGTAGGTACGCAAACGCAGCTTTTCTTTATAGACGGGCTTTTCGCCCGAAAGTCGCGCCAGCAAATAATTCGGGGTGTCAAAGTAAATGTTGCATATGGTGGAGCGCCCGTATTCATCGGGGCGCATATACGGCTCCAAAACCGCCCAGAGCGCCTCAAACTGTAAGGAATCGAGCAGATATTTTTGCTCTACGCGTTCAAATACGTCGGTGTAGTCCGCCATGGCTTTCACCCTCCTCTTTGTTTTGTTTCTTAAATTTTACTTACAAAATGTGATAAAAAGGTGATTGTATTTTGAGCGTTAGCGGAGAAAACCGTGCAAAAGCAGGTGCTGTGCACCGTTCCTACAAAAACAGGTGTGTTCTGCTGTGCAAAAAGTCCATTGCGCCGCGCATATACAAATGATAGAATGAGATAAACGCGTTTCTATGGAAAAACGCTACTTTGGGAGGATCCGTATGTACACACTCGATTATTTAAATTGCTTTATTGAAAACCTTGATCTGCCGGAAGCGAGCCGCGCTTCTCTGCGCGAGAACTGCGAGACGCTCGTGACGACACCCGGCGCGATTGACGAGCTGGTCTCTGCCGAGACGCTGCTCTTTAAAGATTACGGCATTGACGGCGCATACGGCGCGGAATGGAAGCCCATTGTGCCGCACATGGACGCGCTTTCGGAGCGGACAGGGCTGCACCGCCACGTGGTGGATTTCCTGTTCCTTGCGCTTGCAAGCGAACGTCTGCGCGAAAACTACAGAGCGGCGGGCCTGACGGACGAGCTGTTCTGGGACACCATCGCCGACCTGAAATTCAAGCTTATCGAGTGCCACGACGTATACGGCATTTGGGGCACATTCGTTGCAAACTGGTATCCGTGGTTCTACACGATGCATCGCTTTAAGCTGGGCCGTTTGCAGTATGAGGCCGTACACTTCTCCGGCGACACGCCCGTGACGGTCGGCGGTTACACGGTAAATCCCGGTGACACGGTTTACAACATGCACATTCCGTCCTGCGGTTCTTTGAACCGCGCAGCGCGCATCGAATCTTATAAAAAAGCTTACGAATTTTACAAAAAAGACCTTGATGGCAAGCCGATGGTATTCTGCTGCCACTCCTGGCTTTTGTTCCCGAAGAACCGCGAAATTCTGCCCGAGACGCTCAATATGGTCGATTTCATCGGTGACTTCTATATTTACGACAGCGAGGAATACGATGTGTTCCATGACAAGTGGCGTGTGTTCGCAAAGGACTTTGAGAAGCCGAACAGCGAGCTGCCGGAGGACACCACCCAGCGCCGCTGTTTTAAAAAATGGCTTCTGGACGGCAAAAAGACCGGCGCGGGCGCGGGCATCTTCATTTACGACGGCGAGAAGTTCACCAAATAAGTAAATTTGCAAGATATTTTGCAAAAGCCTGCATTTTTATGCGCAAAAAAAGCTTGACAGAAGTTTAATTAGCTGCTATAATTCTGAATTGCTGATCGGTCATATAAATTCACGACTTGGGTGAATGTCTCTACCGGCCGCCTTGTGTGCCGACTATACCGAAGCCGCTTACGGGCTTCGTGTATACGTTCGGGCACAGGGCGGCCTTTTTATGTGCCGATTTACCCGAAACCGGGTCTTGCATAGAGTTGTATTTTGAAATTCATACGCAAATTCATCTGTTAGTTTTAGAAAGTTGGGATCAAACATGAACACGGATATCGTCATCATCGGCGCCGGTCCTGCCGGCATTTTTACCGCGATGGAGCTTCTGCGCCGCGGCAGCAAGGAGAAAATTCTGCTGCTGGAAAAAGGCCATTCCATTGAAACGCGCAAATGTCCCAAGGCCCAGACCGGCCGCTGCATGAACTGCAAGCCGTACTGCCATATTACAACAGGCTTTTCCGGCGCGGGCGCGTTTTCGGACGGCAAGCTGTCCCTCAGCCCGGAGGTTGGCGGCGACCTGCCTCAGCTGATCGGCGAAGACACCGTACAGTCGCTTATTGAATACACGGATTCTATCTATCTGGAGTTCGGCGCGGACACGCGCGTGGAGGGCGTGAGCGAAAAGGAAGCCGTCAAAGAAATTCGCAAGCGTGCCATCCAGACCGGCCTGAAGCTCGTCGACTGCCCCATCCGTCACCTCGGCACAGAGAAGGCGCAGGAGATTTATTACGCGATTGAGCAATATCTTCTGCATAACGGCGTGGAGATTCGCTTCGGCTGCGCGTGTAGCGACCTCATTTTGAAGAACGACACCTGCATCGGCGTGCACGTTGCGGAGGGTCAGAACGAATACGACGTTTACGCGAAGCAGACCGTTGTGGCAGCCGGCCGACGCGGCGCAGATTGGTTTGACAAGCTCTGCGCCCGCCACGGCATCGCCCATGCGCCGGGCACAGTGGACATCGGCGTGCGTGTAGAGGTGCGCAACGAGATCATGGAAACCGTGAACAACGTTCTGTATGAATCGAAGCTCATCGGCTACCCGAAGCCGTTTAAAAACAAGGTGCGCACATTCTGCCAGAACCCGGGCGGCTTTGTCAGCCAGGAAAATTACGATAACAACCTCGCCGTCGTGAACGGCCATTCCTATAAAGATAAAAAATCCGATAACACGAACCTCGCCATTTTATGCTCCCACAACTTCAACGAGCCGTTCAATCAGCCGATCGAATACGCGCAGAAGGTGGGCGAGCTGACGAACATGCTGGGCGCGGGACACATTTTGGTGCAGCGCTACGGCGATATTCTGGACGGCAAGCGCACGTGGCAGAAAGAGCTTTCTCGCTCGAACCTGCGCCCCTCTCTGCCGGACGCGGTGGCGGGCGACATCACCTCTGCCATGCCGTACCGCGCCATGGTGAATATCATCAACTTCATTCAGGCGGTCGATCACGTCGTCCCGGGCTTCGCCGCCGTGGAGACGCTTCTCTATTCGCCGGAGCTGAAGTTTTACAGCAACCGCGTGAAGATGGACACGGACCTCAACACAAGCATTCAAAACCTACACTGCCTTGGCGACGCCAGCGGATGGACGCGCGGCCTGATGATGGCCTCTTGCATGGGCGTGCTCATGGGCAGAAAACTCGCAGAACAGGAAAACGCATAAGAGAACAAGATTGCACACATCGCAAGTTCACACATAAAGAAACGGGCCCCGCCGCGGCAATTCGGCAGAAGCCCGTTTTCTTTTTGTTTATTTATAAAGCAAATCACAACGTAAATTCAATCATTTTTTTGACAGGGATGCGTGAAACGACTGCGGCGAGCTTTTCGCCTTCTAAGTCTTTAGAAAAGCCGCCGGCAAAAATGTACGGGACATGGAAAGAATACGTGGTATCTTCCTGCAATGCGGTTGCGAGTTGTCCCTCGCCGGTCGGCGTACATACAGACCACAAGGTCGAATCGAAAATCAGCGAATAGTACGGCCCTGCAATCATGTATTGGATCAGCAGGAGGTAGCCGTCTGAATTGCCTACATTGCGAAACTCATACTCGACATCGAGTACGGTCTCTATATCTTCCTTTCCCTCCGGGGGATTTTCCGACGCGCCGTATTTTTCCAGAAATTCATTGTAGGTCAGCTGTTCCGCGCCAAGTATTCTGACAGAATAGCCCTCCGTGTTTTCATCATCCATTTCCTGAAAGGCACCGTTCAGATCTACCCACTGGTTTTGCGCATAGCGCTCTTCCGGGATCGTCAACACATTGGTGTTCACATGGACGATGCGCACGACGATGAGCAAAAGCAAAACCAGACTGACTGCGCATAGTAAGATTTTCTTAGCCTTCATTTCGCTTCTCCCCCTTTATGCTGTGCCGCACGATCTCTCCCTGCTCTAAATCGTAAATTTCATCGGATATATCCTCCAGAATATCCCGGTCATGCGAGGAAACGATCAAGACTGCGCCGCGTTCCTTTTCTTTTTTCACGATGTCCCCCAGCATGTCAACGCCGGATTCATCCAGCGCATTCGTGGGTTCATCGAGCAGGATCAAATCCGGGTGCTCCATGACCGCCGCCGCAATGCCGAGGCGCTGCTTCATGCCCAAAGAAAACTTTTTGTATTTTTTACGGCTTTTCGGGTCCAGCCTCACTTCCGATAAAACAGCCTTGATCTCATCCTCTGTCACTTTTCCTTTGGGATATGCGATGAGTTTCAGGTTATCCATAGCGGAATAATCGTCCAAAAAGGCCGGCCCTTCAATCAGCACGCCTAAGGATCTCGGAAACGGTATGTCTTTCGATACGACTTCTCCGTCGATCAAAACCTGTCCTTTCGTGGGGCGGATCAATCCACTGATTAGGCGCATCAGCATCGTTTTGCCGGAACCATTTATTCCACGTAGGCCGATCACACGCCCGCGCTCGGAGCAAAGGGATACGTTTTTGATTACAACATCGCCGTGTATAGACTTTGTAACGTCTTTCACTTCAAGAAACATCAGGATTCCCCCTTGCTTAAAATATCCTTGCGGTCGTAAACGACGCAACCTCCTGCTATCGATGCTAAACTGACAAGCGACAAAATCAAAATGCCTTCCGCCGCATCGACTCCGCCCTCACAAAGGAGGGCATTTCGAATCATCATGGCATAATTGCCAAAGAAAAAAGGTTTCATAAAATAGGCAGACAGAAACAAAAATACAGCCATGACTAAAAAACTTCCAATCGGTTTGATGAATAGTGAAATAAGCTGCTGAAGCAACGTGATCGTTAGAATGGCAAACCATACCATCAACAAGGTCGGAATAAAAGCGGGGCTGGTGGCTTCTCGAGGAACCATAGAAGAAAGGTTCATCACGTTTAAAATTAACTTATCTATTTCTAAAGAAGAAACTCCACCCAAGGCAAAACCGCACCCGAGTGTCACAATCACACCCAGCATAAAATACAAGCTTGTGCTGATAGTAATACACAGAATTTTCGATAACCAATATTGCTTTTTATCACCGGCACGAAGAAGTAATTGTACATTCACGCCCGCAGAGCTTTCCTCAGTCAAGTCAAAGTTAATATATATGGCAAGTAAAATCAGTAAAAGCCATTGAAAAGGAATAGCAAATGGTCTGTCAAACCCAAATAAACTTGCGCTGCGGACGCCGTCACAGCCGCCAAAGGCATAGAGCAGAAAATCACCTAACGTAAGCGCCGCAAAAGGAGAAAGCTGCGGGCTTTGCAGGTATGCGTTTGAAAAGCTGATTTTGCATGCAAAAGTCACCAAAACAAAAAAGAGCAGTGCAACTGAAAATCTTTTCCATCTGCCGAGTAAGGATCGCCTTACATCTAAAGCAAAAATTCTATAAAACATCTTTTTTTCTCCAAGCCAAAACGGTGAGCATCCCCGGAAGAAGAAGCAGTATAAACTCTGCGGCTACGATCCACAGATTTGCGCCATACGGAGAAACATTTACCGCGCGAAGGAAATCGAGAGGCGACAGGCAGAAAGGAATGAACCGATAAAGCAGGGAAAGGAAAATGTGAAAAACCATCAGCGTGAGAAACGGAAGAATTAAGACCAGTCCTCTGTTTTTCAGTTTGTAAAGTGCCATGGGAATTGTGGCAATCGCGCCGGAAAAGAGAAAATCCAGCAAGAGATAGAGCAGAATGTAAAGAACCGGGTGCGTATAAAAAACCTCCGCCCATAACCCAAACCCGTATACGCCGTTATAGATCACTTCTAGTACGGACGGCAGACGCATCGGCACCATACAGGCGACAAAAACTACGTTGACAATCATAGGAAGAACAATCACTGCGCCGCCGGACAGAAACGACGCCAAAAACTTTGCCGCAAAATAGCGCTTCTGGGAAATCTGCGGCGTGATCAAATTAAGATACCCGCTTTTGTATTCCCGGTGGAGCGAGCTGCCATAAGGTAAGACAGCCAGCAAGGGTAGTAAAAAGAAAAATGCCGTGGCGCACCAAGTTGAAAAATCCATGCCAATCCAGAAATCTGCCATGGTCTCGGCGCTGAGGTGGTAGTCTTTTCCCCAGTCAGCAACATTTTGGTATGCCGGTGTATTTAGAAACCTTGTTCTGATGATGTATCCCCGGACTTGTAAAAAGCCGCTTAATAAAGATAAAAAAAGAGCGACTGATAAAGAAAATAAAAATCTCTTGTTCCAAAACGCTTTTTTTAATTCCATGGACAAAATCCGTTTCATCAATCTTCACCCCAAACTGTAAAGTATCGGTTTAATATACGATAACTCTTGTTTTAAGGATACTGATTAGCAAGGTATTTGTCAATAGTATCTAGGCTTTTGTTGATATGATTTTATTCATTCTATAAAAACTATTCGTCTTGAAGTAACATGATTTTCTTTTGCTTTCTACTGCATGAGCGTGATATGGTGATTTTATCCACAACAGATTTTAAAAAACTTTCCCATGTAAATCACAGAATTTTCTTGCAGGCGCAGGGGGAATATGATATACTGATTATGTATGAGTTTACATCATGACTACATTCAAAGAAAGATGGTTTTATAGATGAAATTAGGTATCGTCGCAGACCGACCTTTTTCATATATCCATATACTTTCATATAAATCCGTAAACCCGCATGATTACTGTGTTTTCTGAAATTGCGTAAGCATAAAGTTCCATATAAAATCACACAATTTCATGTCATTTGGGCGTAGAAAAGGGCGTAGATTTGATACTGAAAACCAGAGTCCAACGCATTTTTATTTGTTTATTATACGCCTTCAAAATTCTTCGATTAAGAGCCATTTGACATTATCTACACAGCAAATCGGTGTATTATAAAAACAGCGTTTCTAACTTTCTAAAAAGAAAGAATAGAAACGCTGTTTTTATGTTTTGGGTATGAATTCGGTGTTCCGGGCACTTGAATTTTGTAACCGATATTCGCTGTATTGACACAATCAAAAAAGATAACGGGACGCCTTAGGGAAATTCTGCCCTTTTGCAGGAGCGAAATGGCTGCGAAAGCTCACTCCCCCTCTCCGCACCTCACCCCCTGTTACTCCCTGTACTACCCGAAAAAGCGAGTGTGTTGCAGTGGTTGTTTAAATTTTGCTGTTTGGGCTGTTCCGTGCGGTGAATACGCAAAATCTCTCCACCCGGGTGCCGTATGGCAATCATGCTTTTCTCTTTGGAGACGTCAATTCCGACAGCTGTGATGATGTTGTTTGTCATGGATTTCAACCTCCTAATCATGTTCGGTGACCGCTGTTACTCAGTGCCGATTCAGCTTGCGTTGTTATACGAATGTGGGAGTTGACTCCTTTAATTCAACCTGCATAAATCGAACGATACAATGAGAGGCGGCTGACAGTTTGCTGGACGAGCGTAGCAGCTCATGCATCGCCTCGTCAGACCGATCCCCTTCATTATACCTTAGGAACTGGGCAACTAGAAAAGAATTTTTGATTTACCACAGTTAAATTTACAAAGAAAAGAGAAAACCATGTTTATTCAAAAATACTATCCTGTCGCCGAAATAATTATATCGCAAGCATCGCCGTTGTGATACCACGACGGCACTTATCAGGGAAATTCCTGAAACCCTTCTGCTTACTTCAGCTTTATACGATTTACAAACTTTCTAAAACAACAAGTAAAGGAAAACGCAGCAGCTTGTGATATGTACCCGGCTTTCTGGATACCGGATCAAAATTGAATAATTAGCTTTTCTCTCATTTTGAGAGAAAAAGCAATTCCACAATTCACAGTCATTGCGACTTTATGTCACCAGATGAATTCGAGCGAGTATATAAAAGAGCACACACTAAGGCGGAGCTGCTGGCAGGTTGAATTTGGGAGAAATTTCTCATTTTAACTTGTACTGAATCTTGACATAGGACCA